>Ga0222672_1000114_pt1 | contig 48993 bp, 50 predicted proteins | sample AntAcemetagen799_FD_179810 | JGI IMG/M metagenome (GOLD analysis project Ga0222672, IMG submission 179810) | Saline water microbial communities from Ace Lake, Antarctica - #799 | ecosystem: Environmental > Aquatic > Non-marine Saline and Alkaline > Saline | place: Antarctica: Ace Lake...
CCGTGAGGGCGGCTACGACCGTGCGCCTCGCAGCGACCGTCCTTCCCGTGAGGGCGGCTACGACCGTGCGCCTCGCAGCGACCGTCCTTCCCGTGAGGGCGGCTACGACCGCGCGCCTCGCAGCGACCGTAATGACCGCCCTGCGCGTCACGACCGCGGTCCAAGCCAGGATCGTCCTTCTCGTGAGGGCGGCTATGACCGTGCGCCTCGCAGCGACCGTCCTTCCCGTGAGGGCGGCTATGACCGTGCACCGAGGCATTCCTCAGGGGAGCGATCTTCTCGTCCCGACCGTGCCCCACGGCACGGCTCCAGCGACCGTTCACAGTCTTATGGTTCGAAAGACCGTTATGACTCCCGCGATTCCCGTGACGCTCAGAGACCTCAGCGTAGTGCGGGTTCGAGGCCTCCCCAGTCCCGTGGCGATTACCCCTCGCAACAGCCTCGTGGGGCACGCCCGCAGGTTGTTCACGACGCATTGGAAGCGATCTCCGTCACGGCAGACTCCGCCGAAGGCATTCAGTTCGGGGACCTTGGTTTAGGAGAGCGAATTGTTGATGCGATTGCTGAGCAGGGAGCAAAGACTCCCTTTGCTTTGCAAGCAGCCACGATTCCTGTTGCCCTGGAAGGTCGCCACGTCCTTGGACGCGGCCGAACCGGTTCGGGAAAGACGATTGCTTTCGCAGCTCCCACCGTCGAGCGTTTGTTGCGTCTGAGCAGTAAGGGAGTGAAGCGAGCAATCGGTCGCGCCCCTCGCGCTTTGATTCTTGCGCCGACCAGAGAACTTGCTCTGCAGATTGATCGCACCGTGCAGCCCATCGCTCGAAGCGTTGGCCTGTTCACCACCCAGATTTATGGCGGTGTCCCCCTCGGTCGCCAGATCGGTGCGCTCGAGCGCGGCGTCGACATTGTTATTGGAACACCAGGTCGTATTGAAGACTTGATGGCCCGGGGCAAGCTCGACGTTTCTCAGGTCGTCATTTCTGTTGTGGATGAGGCGGACCACATGTCGGAACTGGGGTTCATCGAGCCTTTGCAACGCATCCTTTCTGCCACGTCCCCCGATGGCCAGCGCCTCTTGTTCTCGGCCACCCTGGATCGCGGCGTGAGCGCCATCGTTCAGGAGTTCCTGCCCAACCCGGCCGTATTTGAGGTCGCGGGAGAAAACCAGGAAACCTCGACCATTGATCACCGCGTTTATGTGGTCGACCAACGGGATAAGCGAGACATGGTGGTGGCCCTTGCCCGCATCAGCGGCAAGACCCTGATGTTCACCAGGACACGTGCGTTTGCTGAGGAACTGGCTGACCACCTCGATGACTATGGCATTCCTGCGGTCAGCCTCCACGGTGATCTCAATCAGGCCAGGCGTCAAAGAAACCTTGACAAGCTAACCTCTGGTCGCGTGAATGTTCTCGTGGCGACAGATGTTGCCGCGCGCGGAATTCACGTCGACGACATCGAGACAGTGATTCAGGTTGATGCCCCCGATGACTTCAAGTCTTACGTTCACCGCTCCGGTCGCACCGGGCGCGCGGGCAAAGAAGGTGTCGTCATCACATTGACCACGAAGCCTCGAACCCGGCGCCTTGTTGACCTGCTCAAGCAGGCAGGCATCGTCGCTACGCCAGAGGACATGAAGCCCTCAAAGGTTGCTGACCCGGCCCTCGTTTAGAGAGCAAGCAGGGCGCTGGCTATTACGGCCAGCGCCAAACCGACCCATTGGATGGCGGCCACTCGCTCTTTGAGCCAGAGGCCCGCCAGTGCGATGGTGCCCGCGGGGTAGAGAGCAACTAAAATGGCCATCACGGTCAATGCGCCGGTGCGCAGCCCATAGAGAACGGCGACGTTGGCTATCACATCGAGGATGCCGGCGACCACAACCATGATCCAGACGCTAGGGATTGTGTCGAGCCCGGGCAGTCGGGGGGAGGTTCCGCGGAGGCTCCGGGCACCGATGACGACAACGATGGCGAGTGCCAAAGAAAATGTTGAAACAATGCGGTTTGCCAGCAAAGGGATAAGACCTGAATCATCGGGAGCAGCATCGATCAACACGATGGTCAGCCCAATCAGAGCACCCGACCCCGCAGCCATCCCGAGACCAAGGGCTCCCGGTCGCACAGCACCTTGTTCTGGCACGAAACCGACGAGGATGATGGCAACGAGGGCGACACCCAGTGCCACGAAGAACAGGGCTTCACCGCTTTCGCCGAGCCCCAGTCCAATACTGACGGGAACGATGGCGGAGATGAAGGCTGTGGTGGGGGACAGGATGCTCATGGGGCCGATAGCCAAACTGCCATAGAGCAGACCGATTCCCAACGCTCCCGCCAGACCGGAAGCGCCTCCAATAAGCCACGCATCAAGGCTGGAATGTGCCGGAACAAAGAGCGACGTTGCAAGGAGGCCGATGAGTCCCACCACCGCAACGCCAGCAGTGGTCAAGAGGGTAGAGGACCGGCGAGCGGCAAGTCCACCGAAGAAGTCGGCAGCACCGTAGGTGAGGGCCCCGGTGAGGCCAAGAAGCACAGTCAGCACAAAAACCCTCGCTCTTAGTCGTAACAGTATGACGCATAGGTAGTGTTACCTCAGGCAAGGGCAATACGCTTAGCCCACACTTCCCGCTAGTGAAAGAAGGACGGCTGTGCCGCTGGTTTACGGAGACATCACCGAAGCTTTTGGAAATACCCCTCTGGTCAGGCTCAACCGAGTCACGGAGGGAGCAGGCGCCACGGTGTTGGCGAAGCTTGAGTTTTATAACCCCACCTCATCGGTCAAAGACCGGCTGGCAATTTCCATCGTCGATGCCGCGGAAGCTTCGGGAGATCTGAAGCCAGGCGGAACGATCGTTGAAGCTACCAGTGGCAACACCGGAATTGCCCTGGCCATGGTGGCCGCCGCCAGGGGCTACAAGGCAATTCTGACAATGCCCGAAAGCATGAGCATGGAGCGACGGATGTTGCTGCGCGCCTACGGTGCGCAATTGGTCCTCACCCCCGCCCCAGAAGGTATGAGTGGCGCGGTCTCGAGGGCCGAGGAAATTGCTGCGGATGTCCCCGGAGCGGTATTGGCTCAGCAGTTCGCCAATCCTGCAAACCCAGAAATTCACCGTCGCACCACTGCTGAGGAAATTTGGCGTGACACTGATGGTGCCGTCGACGTGTTTGTCGCTGGAGTCGGCACGGGGGGAACACTCACCGGCACAGGTCAGGTACTCAAAGAGCGTAAGCCCGGGGTGAAAGTCGTTGGGGTGGAGCCGCTGGAATCACCTTTGTTGACCGGTGGCGTAGCAGGGCCCCACAAGATTCAGGGAATTGGCGCCAACTTTATCCCCGAAATTCTGGATCGTGACGTGTATGACGAAGTCATCGATGTGACGGCGGAGCAGGCCGTGGCGATGGCTCGACGGTTGGGAGCGGAAGAAGGAATCCTCGGCGGAATCTCTTCGGGGGCCACCGCCCACGCCGCGCTGGAATTGGCCCACCGTCCCGAATTCGCGGGGGCGACTATTGTTGTCATCTTGGCCAGTTTTGGAGAGCGTTATCTCTCCACTGTTTTGTATGAAGGACTAGAAACCTAAATGGATTCCCCCTCGCGCCTTCAAGAAGACATTCAGGCGGTGCGGGAAAGAGACCCGGCGGCCAGGACAGCACTCGAAGTTTTTCTTACCTCTCCAGGGGTGTGCGCACTGGGGTGGCACCGCGTCGCGAACTGGCTGTGGCGGTGGGAATGGTTTCTGGTTGCACGAATTGTCTCCAGTCTGTCTCGCTGGTTCACGGGCATTGAAATACACCCCGGCGCAACACTGGGTCGCCGACTTGTCATCGACCACGGAATGGGTGTGGTGATTGGCGAAACTGCCGTGGTGGGCGATGACTGCCTTATTTATCACGGTGTGACGCTGGGAGGCAAAATTCAGGCCAGCCGGGATGAAACAACCGGCAAACGCCACCCCACTCTGGGCAACGGAGTGTTGGTCGGCGCGGGTGCCGCGATTCTTGGCCCCGTGACGATTGGTGATGGAGCAACCGTGGCAGCGCTGTCGGTGGTGCTGACCGATATCCCAGCGGGCGCGCTTGCTCTGGGAATTCCCGCTAAGGTCAAGAAGCCCCCCAAAGCCAAGTAGGTCACTATGTTGAAGCAGGCAAGCAGGCTCATTTTGAGCCCGCTCGCCCGGGGTCTGTTCCGGGCAAAGATCGTGGGGCGCAAAAATGTGCCGCGCGAGGGTGCGGTGATCTTGGCGAGCAACCATTTGTCCTTCATCGACAGCGTGGTGATCACCTTGTTTGCCCCGCGGAGCGTGAGCTTCTTAGCGAAAGAAAGCTACTTCACGACGCCGGGGTTCACGGGCACGGTCTCCCGTCTGTTTTTCACCAGCATCGGCGCAATCCCAGTGTCGAGGGGAGTCGGCCAGGCGGCCCAGGATGCGCTCGATTCCGGGCTGTCGCTTCTGCAGGATGGTGAAGCGTTTGCCGTCTACCCGGAGGGAACCAGGTCGCGCGATGGAAAGCTATACCGAGGCAAAACGGGTGTTGCCTGGCTTGCCCTCAATGCCGGTGTTCCGGTGGTGCCGGTCGCCCTGAAGGGAACCGACAAAGTCCAGCCGATTGGCAGTAACAAAATTCGCCCCGCCAAGGTGAGCATCGAGTTTGGCACGCCGCTTGATCTATCCCGGCACGGCAAAGCAGATTCTGGCAGGGCCAGGCGCCATGCCACGGATGAAGTGATGGAGGCGATTGCCGCCATGTCAGGGCAGGAGCGCGCCGATGGCTATAACGAACCACCGGCGAAAAACCTTGTCGAACGAGTTCGCCGAGGCGTTTTTGGGCGCAACCGCCTCTAGGCTTTGTCCGCCTGCTCTTGGGCCTCAGCAACCTGTTTGCGGACGTCTTCCATGTCGAGTCCTTTGACGGCGGTGATGACTTCTTCCAGGGAGGCAGCGGGCAAAGCGCCGGGTTGTGAAAACACTAGGACCCCATCGCGAAAAGCCATCAGGGTCGGGATGGATCGAATGTTTGCAGCCTGAGACAGCGCTTGCTCAGCTTCGGTGTCGACTTTGCCAAAGGTGACATCCGGGTGCTTGTTGCTGGCATCTTCGAAGACGGGGCCAAATGCTTTACAGGGGCCACACCATTCCGCCCAGAAGTCCACGAACGTAATTCCTTCGGAGGCAATGGTCGTTTCAAATACGTCGTGGGTGAGTTCAATCGTGGGCATAATGTCGTCCTTTCGTCGCCTTTCACTATACCCCATGGGGTATAAGAGGCCCCGATGTTCGCCGAGGGCTAAGCCCAGAATTCAGACATAGTAGGTAGGCAACAAAAAGAAGCACCCCGCTGAGAGTTCCTTCGTGGAGGGAAACCATTGAGCCCCGCCGGTGGCTTCATTGTTTTACTCTGAGAACACGTCACCTCTGCGAAAAGGAAGAGCCGACCATGAGCGTCCAAACAGAACCACACAAGAGTGCCCCTAACCATGCCAGCGATGACCTGGCCGTCGATGTTGCAGAACTGGGCGCGATGGTGTTGGGCCGATGGGCGGAAATTCGAACACGCGCGAGGACTCTGTGTGAAGATCCGGCGCTCTGGAAAATCGAGGGGCAACCCATGGCAGAGCATCGGGAACGAGTGCTCGGTCAACTCAGTCTTTTGGTGGACGCCGGTGGCGTGCTTCTGTCCTTCCCGGAATCTGTCGGCGGCAAGGGTAACCCCGGTGGAAATATTGCAAACTTTGAACAATTGGTCCTTGCGGACCCTTCGCTCCAGATTAAGTCCGGCGTCCAATGGGGACTCTTTGGCGCAGCCGTGACCCATCTGGGTACCGAGAAACAACACGCTGCGTGGTTGCCAGGAATCATGTCATTGGAGACGCCAGGGTGCTTCGCGATGACGGAGACCGGGCACGGATCCGATGTGGCATCCATTGCTACCACTGCTACCTATGACCAGGAATCCGGTGACTTCATTCTCCACACCCCACACCGTGGGGCGTGGAAGGACTACATCGGCAATGCCGCTCTTCATGGAAAAGCCGCAGTGGTGTTCGCCCAACTCATCGTGGCGGGCGAGAATCACGGCGTTCACGTCTTCTATGTCCAACTCCGCAACGACAGCGGTTTTCTCCCAGGAATTGGCGGGGATGACGATGGGCCCAAGGGTGGGCTCAATGGCATCGATAACGGCCGACTCCACTTCACCAACGTCCACGTGCCACGAGAGAACTTGCTCGACCGCTACGGCAGTGTCAACGAAAAGGGTGTGTATTCGTCCCCCATCGAAAGCCGGGGGCGGCGCTTTTTCACGATGCTCGGGACACTGGTTCAAGGACGGGTTTCCCTGGTCGGGGCATCTGTCGTGGCCTCACAGCTTGCTTCAACGATTGCGATTCGCTACGGGTTGGTCCGCCGCCAGTTCCCCATTCATGGCTCGAGCGAGGAACAGGTCTTGATGGATTACCAGACCCATCAGCGGCGCCTGGTCCCACATCTGGCCAATACCTACGCCATGGGCTTCGCCCAGGATGAACTCCTGGAGCTTTTCCACGACGTATTTGGTGGCACCAAAGACACCGAAGAAGAGCGCCAGGACTTGGAAACACTTGCGGCAGCACTCAAGCCCTATGCCACCTGGTCCGCACTGGATAATTTGCAGGCCGGGCGGGAAGCGTGTGGCGGCCAGGGGTTCTTGGCGGAAAACCGGCTCGCCAGTCTGCGCGCGGATCTTGATGTCTACGCCACCTTTGAAGGCGACAACACTATTTTGTTGCAGTTGGTGGCAAAGCGACTGCTCGGCGACTACGCCAAAGCGTTCAAAGAGGGCGGCTTGGGAAGTATGGCCAGTTACGTTGCCGACCACGTGGGGGAAGCAGCGATCAACCGCTCCGGGCTTCGGCGACTGGCGCAAAATGTGTCTGACTTTGGCTCCACCGCCCGTTCGATCGGGTATGTCCGGGACACGGCCTCCCAGCGTCAACTGCTTACCGACCGGGTAGAGACGATGGTCGCCTCACTTGCTGATGCGCTTCGTCCCGCCTCAAAAATGGAAAAACGGGAGGCGGGGGCATTGATGAACAAGCATCAGAGTGCTCTCACTGACGCAGCCTGGGCGCATTCTGAATTGGTGGTCTGGGAGGCCTTCACCCGCGCAATCGATGGCATGGAGGACTCGGGGACCAAACAGGTCCTGAGGTGGTTGCGCGACCTTCAGGGATTTGTCCTCATTGAAAAGCACCGCGACTGGTATTTGATGAACGGCCGACTTAGCGTCCACCGCGCGGAAGCCATCACCGACTACATCAACGACAGGCTGCTTCCGCGCCTGCGTCCCCACCTCGCCGACCTTGTGTCGGGTCTGGGATTGAGTGACGCGAACGTGCGCGCACCTATCGCTCTGGAAGAAGAGAACGAGCGCCAGGAGGTCGCACGGGCTTACGAGAATCGGTCACAGGCATAGATAGATGAAGCCCTCAGTCGGCTGGGCGTTAGTGGGAATGCAATTTGGGGTGCTCAGTGCACTCCTCGTTTTTCCCGCCGGTGATGGGTGGCCCCGAAATTGGATTGTGGGGGCAGGGGCCGCCGCCCTGTTGATAGCGGGTGTGCTTACTGCAGTGGTCGCAAGCTTTCGTCTGGGCACTTCGCTCACCCCCCTGCCTATTCCCAAGAACAACGGCACTCTTGCTCGAGACGGGATATATCGAACCGTCCGTCACCCCATCTACACCGGGGTGCTTGTCGCGGCCGCGGGCGTGGTCGTGTGGGGAGGTTCCCTAGCCCACGTCATTGCCTGGTTAGCTTTGTGGGGGGTTCTGAGTGCCAAAGTGTACTTCGAAGAAGCAATGCTGCGAGAAAAATATCTGGACTACCACGACTATCAAAAAACATCAGGGCGATTTCTGCCGCGTTGGAGCAGCCTTTTCCCGCTAAAAAAATAGCGCACCCAAGCGTCCTGAACCACTCTTCCTCGGAGGTCTAGCATCTGCGTTCTGCTACGGTTATCTCGCTCTCCTTTGGCGCCAGGTCAAGGGACGTCATCTACTTTTCGAGGGTGAATTCATGATTGTTGGAGTTCTGAAAGAGCCGATTTCTGGCGAAAACCGGGTTGCCGCAACCCCTGAATCTGTTAAGCAGCTGGTGGGCGAAGGCCTCTCAGTGACCGTGCAGAAGGGGGCTGGTGTTGCCGCTGGGTATCCCGATGACGCCTACAAAGCTGCGGGAGCAACCATTGCTGCCACCGTAGACCCTGGCAAGCTCGACGTGCTCGCTCACGTTCGCCCGCTGGCACCAGCCACCATTAAGAAGCTGAAAAAGGGTGCCATCACGATGGGCCTTGCCTCGCCTGCTTCAGAGGCCGCCGCGGTCAAAGCTCTGCGTGATCAGAAAGTCACCGCCTTCGCCTTGGAACTTGTTCCTCGAATTTCCCGCGCACAGTCCATGGACGCTCTGACGTCGCAGGCTCTCGTTGCGGGCTATCGCTGCGTGATTGAAGGCGCCCTGCGCCTGCCTCGCTTCTTCCCTTTGTATATGACGGCAGCCGGCACTGTCCCGCCCTCGACCGTCTTGATTCTCGGAGCCGGGGTCGCCGGCCTGCAGGCCATTGCCACCGCGAAGCGACTGGGTGCAAAAGTGAACGCTTATGACGTTCGTTCCGCCTCAGCTGATGAAGTGCGCTCGATGGGTGGAACCTTTATCGAACTCGAGATGGATGTTTCTGCAGATGGAGCCGGCGGTTACGCCAAAGAGCTCGCAGCAGACCGAGTACAGCGTCAGCAAGAACTGCTTACGCCTTATGTCACCGCGGCGGACGTCATCATCACCACGGCAGCTATTCCTGGTCGGCCTGCTCCGCGCTTGATTACCTCGAAAATGATGAAGGACATGAAACCAGGTTCTGTCATCATTGACCTCGCCGCGGAGACTGGTGGAAACGTCGAAGGTTCCAAGCCCGGTGCTGACGTCATGGTCCCGGTGGGCTCATCAGGCGGAACTGTAACCCTGGTGGGAATGAAGGATGTTCCCTCGTCCATGGCTTACGATGCCTCGAGGCTGTTTGCAAAAAATGTCTCGAATTTGCTGACTCTGATGACCAAAGACAAGAAGGTCGCTCCCGACTTTGACGATGAAGTTGTTGCCGGTGCCTGCTTGACCCACGACGGTGTCATTCGTCACGAACCCACCGCCGAAGCGTTAGCGGCACCCCCAAAGGCCGAACCCAAAAAAGCTGCACCCAAGAAAGGCGCGAAGTAATGGAATCCATTGAGCTGTTGACCTACTTTGTCCTGGCGGTGTTCGTCGGGTTTGAAGTGGTGTCTAAAGTCTCCAGCACACTGCACACCCCTTTGATGTCGGGGGCAAACGCCATCCACGGCATCATTCTTGTGGGTGCCATTGTCGTGGCCGGGCATGCTGACGAAACCTGGAAGCTTGTTCTCGCTTTGATTGCGGTGCTCATGGCTACCGTGAACTTAGTTGGCGGCTTCGTCGTCACAGACCGGATGTTAGAAATGTTTGGCGGAAAGAAGAAGAGCTCGGAAGGGGCTGCCTCATGAGTGTCCTTACCGAAGAAGTCGAAGCACTTCTCTACCTTTTTGCCGCGGTCTGCTTTATCTTGGCGCTCCGAGGCCTTGCTTCCCCTAAGTCCGCCCGGCGCGGAAACTTGCTGGGGGCCCTGGGCGCCGTTGTCGGTGTCGTCACCGTCTTCTTGGCCGAAGAGCTCAGTAATGTCGCCTTGATTCTGATCGTGATTGCCGTGGGTTCTGCAATTTCTGTCCCCGCGTCCCGCATGGTCAAGATGACCCAGATGCCTCAGCTCGTTGCGCTCTTCAATGGCGTGGGTGGTGGCGCTGCCGCTGTGGTGGCATACCTGGAGCTTGGTGCCGCCGACTCCCTGGGCTTCCTCATCGCTGTGGCGTTCACCATTTTCGTGGGAAGCATTTCCTTCTCGGGCTCCGTCATTACTTTTGCCAAGTTGCAGGAAATGATGACCACGCGCCCTGTGTTATTCAGGGGTCAGCAGTATGTGATGGGGATTTTGACCATCGCCGCCTTGGTGGGCTCCGTCCTCGTTGTGCTTCAGGGCAGCTTCCTCCTCGGGACCGCCTTGATGGTTGTGGGCCTCGTGATGGGTGTGTTGCTGGTTCTGCCCGTCGGTGGCGCCGACGTCCCGATCGTGATTTCTTTGCTGAACGCCATGACCGGTCTGGCTGTGGCAGCCTCTGGTTTGGTGCTTGGCAACACCCTGCTGCTTGTCGCAGGAACTTTGGTCGGCGCTTCGGGAACAATCTTGACCCGTGCGATGGCCAGTGCCATGGGACGCAGTGTGAACAACATCATCTTTGGCGCTTTCAAGGGCGGCTCCACCGCCGGGTCGACCGAAATTTCGGATCGACCTGTGAAGTCGGGTTCTGCTGAGGATGTTGCCATCCTGCTCGGTTATGCGCAGCGGGTCATCGTGGTTCCTGGTTATGGCCTTGCTGTTGCTCAAGCCCAGCACACGATGTATGAATTGGCCAAGGCCCTCGAAGGGAAAGGAATCGAAGTTGTCTTCGGCATCCACCCTGTTGCCGGTCGTATGCCAGGACACATGAACGTCTTGCTTGCAGAAGCCAACGTCCCCTACGAGGTGCTGCAGGAAATGGATGAGGTGAACCCTCAGTTCAAGACCGCTGATGTGTGTCTAGTCGTGGGGGCAAACGACGTGGTGAACCCCGCCGCAAAGACCACACCGGGGTCCCCCATTTATGGCATGCCCATTCTTGACGCGGGTGAAGCGAAGCAGGTTGTATTCCTGAAGCGCTCGATGCGTCCTGGTTTCGCGGGTATCGAAAATGAGCTGTTGTATGAACCCAACACGACACTCTTGTTCGGCGATGCAAAAGAGACTTTGGGCAAGGTCCTCAGCGCCGTCAAAGCTCTCTAGGCCCTTCGATGGCGATTTTCGCGGTCACCTATCGATACGCCGATGACCCCGAAAAACTGGATCACCACCGCCCTGTCCACCGGGAGTATGTGCGCTCACTGGTGGGTTTGGGCGTAATTGCTAGCGGCCCACTAGCTACCAGCGAGGGCCCTGGCGCACTCATCATTTGTGAGGGCGTAGACGAAGCGAGCATTGTCGAAAAGTTGGACCATGATCCCTTTTGGATTCAGGGTTTGATCACACGACGCGAGGTGGCACCATGGTCTGTCGTCATCGGATCGATTGGGCTAGAGGGTGATCACTAACCCCCCTCCGGGGCGCGCCCTGGTGACAGGAGCAAGCTCCGGTATTGGCGCTGCGACGGTGCGGGCACTGCGGGCGGCATCGTGGGACGTCATGGCCGTTGCTAGACGTCTCGATCGACTTGAGGCCTTGGCAGCGGAAACAGGGTGTGACATTTTTGTCGCCGATGTCACGAGCAGCGATGACGTCGCGGCGCTGGCGAAAACGGTAACGGAGACCGGCGGAATTGACGCACTGGTTAATGTCGCCGGCGGGGCAGTGGGCGCCGATTGGGTGGCAGAGGCTGACCCGGATGACTGGGCGATGATGATGGAGCTGAATCTGGTGAGTGTCCAGCGAATGATTCGTGCTTTTCTCCCCGCGTTGCGTGAGAACAGTGTGGGACGCGGGGTCGCCGACATCGTCACGATTTCTTCCACTGCTGCCTTTATCAGTTATGAAGGGGGCGGTGGGTATAACGCAGCCAAAGCGGGACTTCACGCGGCACTCATGGCGTTGAGGTTGGAATTAGTGGGGGAACCCATCCGGGTCGTGGAAGTTGCTCCCGGAATGGTCAAGACCGAAGAATTTGCTTTGAACCGTTTTGGCGGTGATGAGGCCAAAACGCAGGCGCTCTATGAGGGGGTTGAATCCCCATTGTTGGCGGAAGATGTTGCTGATGTGGTGAGGTATGCCCTGGAGAGCCCCGCCCATGTGAATCTGGATCTGATCCAGATGAAACCTGTGGCTCAGGCTATGCAATACAAACTCCACCGGGGACCGCTGCACCCCAAAATCTGAGGGCCATCAGAGACTCACCGGTAGAGTAAAGCGGTGATAAGGCGCCTCATTGAAGTGTCCAGACCGGTCCTCTGGGTGAACACCATCGGCACCACCGTTATTGGTATGTGGCTAGCGGGAGATCTGTGGACCTGGTCCATCGTTCCCCTACTTTTGTGGGTGAGCTTCCCCTTCAACCTGCTGATTTATGGCATCAACGATATTTACGACCAGGACACGGATTCCGACAACGACCGCAAAGGCGGCTACGGCGGAGCGAAGATCAAGCCCCACGAAACAAAAATGATCGGTTGGGGGGTCATCGCCACCAACATCCCCTTCTTTGTGTATTTCGCGATTACCTTGCCTCCCGCAGCGGTGGCCTGGATGGCTGCCTACGCCCTCTTCTTTTGGCAGTACTCCGCAACCCCCCTTCGCCTCAAAGGTCGCCCCATCCTGGATTCGGTGTCTAATGCCGACTACGCCTTCCCCTTGGTTTTTGTTCCTCTAGCCCTTGGTGTTTCCCCGGTGTGGGCGGCGGCACTGGGGTTGATGGCCTGGTCGTTGGCAAAACACGTCTATGACGCCATTCAAGACATCGATGAAGACGCAGCGGCAGGCATCATCACCACCGCAGTGAAGTTTGGCATCAAGGGATCCCTCCTGTGGTCGGGGGGATGGTGGATTGTCGCCACCGTCTTGTTCGCGCTGGTCAACATCCCGGTGGCTGTTGCTAACGCAGCGCTTGCGGGCTGGCTTGTCCTTGCCCAATGGCGTAGGCCCGATATTGCTACCGCCAGGAAGCTCTATCGATACTCCGTGGCCTTTCCCTATGTGGCCGGTGGGGTTGCCGGGGTGCAGTTAGTGACAGGTCTGGTTCTTGGGGTATATCCCAACTGATGAATAGAACGATTACCGTCGTCGGCGGCGGACTCGGTGGCCTTGCCACCGCTGCTCTCCTCGGGCGGGCTGGACACAAAGTCACGCTTGTCGAGGGCAACGAGTGGCTGGGGGGAAAGAGCCGGCGAATAGAAGTTGCCGGTCAGAGAATCGACACCGGGCCATCTCTGGTGACGTTCCCTGGCGTGTGGCAACAAATCCTCGAGACCTGGGACTCTTTGGGCGATGGCCCTTCGGCAGAAACCATCGCCGGCGTGAAACTGGAGCGCCTGCCGGAGGTGGGGCGGTACTACTTCCGAGGTCAGGCGGCCAACCTGCCCGTGGAAGAAGGGCATCCGTGGCATGCAGCGTGGCAGAGATTTCAGCATGAGCACGGTGGTTTAGGCGAGGCCATCACGACATTGTTGACAAAGGACCCGTGGGATCCAGGAATTTTGGGTGCGGGAAAAGAATTATTGAAGCGATATGGGACCAGGCTCACCACCAAGAGCTATCTCGATGGTTTGGACTGGATGCCCCACGACCTCAAAGATGTCATCTCCATTCACACTCTGAATGCGGGGGTGTCCCCTGATCAGACGCTCGCCCTCTACGCCACGATGGCTGCGGTGATGGCCGAGGACGGAGTATTCGTCCCCAAAGGCGGCGTGTATGAAATTGCACAGGGGCTAGAGAACCTTGCCCGCGCAGCGGGAGTTGATCTTCACACCGGCGAGCACGTGCTCAGCGTCACCCCAGGAGTCGTCACGACCGCTGCGGCAACCTATTCCTCCGACTATGTCGTTAGCGCAGTCGATGGGGGCATCTTGGAGGGGCTCATGGGGAAGAGGAGTGCACCGCCCCGCAAGCTCTCCTGCTCGGGGGTGGCAATCTTTGGTGTCTTGGAAGAAGAGTTACCGGCAGACATTGTCACCCATTCGGTCATGATGCCTGAGGAGCCCGAAGCCCTTTTCCGGTCGCTAGGTAAACGCCAGAGACCACAGGAAACGATGGCGTTTTTGAACTATTACCGCGCAGGGGACATTTATCCCAACACTCAGCCCGTTGCAGCCCTTCTGCTCACGGCGCCACCGGATGGCAAGGCCTGCTCTTTCGAAGATGACTTCGTTCAGCGAGAATCCCGACGGTTCTCAGACCTTTTAGGTTTGAGTAAACCCATCACGGAGATGATGACCGAGCACACAATTTTGGATCCTGAATACTTCGCAGGCTTCGGGGCTGTGGGCGGAGCGCTGTACGGAGCACCAGCACCGTGGTGGCGAAGCGGACCCTTCCATTCCCCGGCCTACAACTCCAAGCGAACCCCGTGGTTGTGGCGGGTGGGATCGAGCGTCCATCCTGGTGGCGGAATTCCCGCCGTGTTAGGCGGGGTCTTGATTTCGACGCGAAGGATGCTCCGAGCACTTCAGGGCTGAGAAATATGCACCAGCCTTTTGCGCAGGGGCAATGCCTGTGGATAAGGTTTCGGGTGCCAGAGGCAAAGACCTAGGGTAAGGGTCCATGGATGTCTCCCGCCCGTCCCCCAGAACGTCCGGCTCCGCCCTCCCCTTAGGGGGCCCGGCGGAAGAGTCGAGCGGACCGCTCCTTCCTCTCGGTAGGATTGAGTCCTACTTAGTTAAGGGGAGATTCATGAGGACGACCAAGCAACTGAGCATCACTCTTCCTAACCACATGGCTGATGCTCTAAAAAACAGGGTTTCCTCTGGCGCCTACGCGAGCGAGAGTGAAGTAGTCCGTGATGGATTACGAGCTCTTTTTGCCCAAGAAGAGGCCATCGAGAGGTGGCTGAGCGTCGAGGTTTCCGCTTCATACGACGCCCTGCGCGCTGACTCATCTCTCGCGATTAGCTCGGAAGACGTGAGAGCTCAACTTTCCACACTGCATGGGAAAGAAACCGCCACTCAACAGACATGACGAAAATCGTCGTGTACTCGTTGCGTGCGCGGCGGCAACTCCTGGATCTTTACCTCTGGGTTGCACAACAGTCTGGTTTTCCTGATCGAGCACAGTCCTTCGTCGCGGCAATCATTGACTATTGCGATGGCCTGGCACACTTCCCTCTGCGAGGAATTGCGCGGGATGATGTGCGCCCGGGTCTACGCATCCTTGGATTTCGCAAGCGTGTGACAATTGCCTTCGCGGTGCACGATCGAAGGGTTGAGGTACTGGGGCTGTATTACGGAGGACAGCGTGTAGCGGAGCTGATTTCTGATGAGACCGACTGATTTCGGACACGTATCGTCACACACCGCTCCGCTCCGGGGACGTGGTCGCACCCGAACAACGGGGAAGAATTGTGGCTCCGACCGGCATCGATCCGGTGACCTTTCGATTTTCAGTCGAACGCTCTACCAACTGAGCTACAGAGCCATGGTGTGAAAGAGCCTCTCTTTCGAGAGGCTCATCACCGCGACCCTGACGGGACTTGAACCCGCGACCTCCGCCGTGACAGGGCGGCACGCTAACCAACTGCGCTACAGGGCCATGCTATTAAATTATATTGTGACCCCAACGGGATTCGAACCCGTGCTACCGCCGTGAAAGGGCGGCGTCCTAGGCCACTAAACGATGGGGCCGAAGCTACTGCCAAAGCATAGCAACAGGGATTGAGTCTAGGGTTGGGCGCCCGGGAATGCAAACGTCACCCTTCGCCACACCGAATCAAACCCACGTCTCTCGGGGCGAGGTAGCTATCGTTGGCTATTGTGAGCCCCTTTTTCCTGCGCCAACGCTATGCGGTGGCGGCCGTTCTCGCTTCACTTGCGTTGGTGGCAGGGTTGTCGCTTGCTCCGGCTAGCCCCGCGTTTGCCGATGAATTCCCCACCTGGGAAGAAGTCCAAGAAGCACGTAAAGATGTTGCAAAAGCCGAGGCAAAGGTCAAAGAGATTCAGGAACTACTGGCCGGACTCGAACGAGCCTCCGCTGAAGCGGAGCAAGAAGCCGCCAGATTGGGCGAAATCTATTATGAAGCGCTCTTTGAGTTAGACGAGGCAACCTTTAAGCAGGCTCAGCTTCAAAGCCAGGCCGATACCGCCTCGACTCTCGCTGAGGAGTCTCGACTCCAGGCGGGACAGTTCGTTGCAGAGCTTGCTCGCGTGGGGGGAGCAGACCTGACAGCAACCCTTTTTGTGAGCGGTGATGACGCGACACAGCTGCTCTCGCGTATTGGCTATGCCGCCAAAATTGCCGAACAGACCGATGGGATTTATGCGAAAGCCCTCGCGGAAATGAATGCGGCCCAATCCCTCAGCGATCAAGCCGAAGTGGCTCGAGAAATTCGTGAGGAACTTCAAGTCATTGCCGAGGGCGCCTATGAAGCCGCTAACGCTGCGGCGATGCGAGCGTATGCGGCGGTCGAAGCGCAATACGAAAACAGCGCACGCCTCGAAGCCCAGCTTGAGGTTCTTGTCGAACAACGCGAAGCCACCGAAGTGGACTACCAAAAAGGCGTTGTGGCTCGTGCACAGTCTGAAATTGCGGGAATGATTGACCCGGGTCAAATCAGTAGCTCTGGCTGGGCGAGGCCCTCTGGCGGTTATATTTCTAGCCATTATGGGCCCCGGATTCACCCCATTTATGGCATTGCCAGGCTTCATGCCGGAACCGATTTAGCAACCTCCTGCGGGAACCCGGTGTATGCCGCAAATTCGGGGCGAGTGAGTTATTCGGGTTGGCTAGGGACCTCGGGAAATTTCATTCGGGTAACCCACAGTGACGGCTACACCACCGGCTACGCCCACCTTCAAAGTGGTTCCCTCTACGTCAGACTGGGGGAATCGGTGGTGACCGGTCAGTTGATCGCGCGGATCGGCAATACCGGTGGATCCACCGGTTGCCACTTGCACCTAGAGACCCGGCGCAACATGGTTTCTCAAGATCCCTACCCGTTCTTCATCAGCCGGGGTATTCGCCTGGGCTAGTGGCCCGGGAACGCCTTAATCCCCGCTTCGATGACGGCTTCTGCGTCCGCGCACGAGCCCCACCCTTCGGTCTTGACCCATTTGCCAGGCTCTAAGTCTTTGTAATGCTCGAAGAAATGCTCGATGGCTTTGCGGGTGTATTCGGGAATGTCGGAAACATCCTGAATGTGATTCCATCGTGGGTCACCGGCTGGGACGGCAACGACCTTGGCATCACTGCCGCCATCGTCGGTCATGTTAAACACCCCGACTGGCCTGGCCGCAAGCCCGACACCGGGGAAGAGCGGGTACTCGGTCAAAACAAGGACATCGACGGGGTCGCCATCCAAACCCAGGGTATGTTCAAAAAACCCGTAGTCGGCGGGGTACACAAAGTTTGTGTAGAGCACGCGGTCAAGGAAAATCCGACCCGTTTCGTGGTCAATTTCATACTTGTTGCGGCTCCCGCGAGGGATTTCAATGACGGCGGGGTATTCGGCCATGGGTTTTACTCCTTTGTCGAAAGCTTCGTGAAGTAACCTTACCGGGTGGCACCGAGGCGAGAATCAGGGCACAGACGCCCACGATTGAGCCCTGCGATGGCTGATGTTCGTCGTGCGGTTCGCGAGTGGGCCGGTCTTGTGGACCCCACTACCGGCGGCTACTTGGTGGCCCTCAGTGGTGGTGGTGACTCTCTAGCGCTTGCCTGGGCCCTCTCGGAGGAGGCTCCCGGTCTCGCGTTGCCAGTGGGGGCGGTCATTGTTGACCATCAGCTCCAAGCGGGCTCCGCCGAGCGGGCAACAATCGCCGCAGAGCTGGCAACGGGGTGGGGGCTATCTCCCGTCATCATCAAGACAATCACGGTGGGGAACGCGGGCGGACCGGAAGAAGCCGCCAGAAAGGCCCGATACCAGGCGTTTTCAGAGGCCCTGAAAGAAACGGGTGCCAGAGGGGTCCTCCTCGCTCACACGAAAGATGATCAGGCGGAGACCGTGCTGCTGGGCCTTGCCCGGGGCAGTGGGCCTTCGGGTCTCAAAGGCATGGCGGTTCGCGAGGGAATGGTTCATCGACCGCTGCTGGAGTTGTCACGCGAAACCCTTCGACAAGCACTGCGCGATGCGGGGGTGGAATGGTGGGATGACCCCCACAACGATGATGACCGGTTCGCACGCTCGCGCGTGCGAACCAAAGTTCTTCCCCTCTTGGAACAAGAATTGGGCCCAGGGTTAGCTGATTCTCTGACTCGAACAGCCTCGCTCTTTCGACAAGACTCCGAGGCGCTGGATGGGTTTGCCCAAGCTTGTATCTCCGAACATGTCGATGCCGAAACAGTGGGTCAGCGCAGCGTTGGGGTCGAGATTTTGCTCGAGCACAGTTCTGCTATCTCCTCCCGCGTGCTCCGGAGCATGGTTATTGCGGTGGGGGGTGGCCCACCCAGCTTTGCCCAGATGAACCAGATCCACGGTTTGCTCACCCAGTGGCGAGGACAGTCCGCCATCGATCTCTCCGGCGCTACCCTTGAGCGAGTGGAAGGGCGCATTGTTGTGAAGGCGCGAACACCCAAGGCTGTGAAAGGGATCCGTCGTGGACTTTGAGGATGCAGGCTCTGACATTGTTTCCGTCGTCGTAACGGCTGAACAGATTGCAGAAGGTCTCGCGCGGATGGCTCGCGAAATCGAGGCAGACCTCTCCGGCAAGAGGCCTTTGATGGTGGGGGTGCTCAAGGGCGCTGTCATGGTGATGGCCGATCTCGCGAGAGAGCTCACTATCGACGTGGAAATGGATTGGATGGCGGTGTCCAGTTATGGCCGCTCCACCAAATCCAGTGGCGTAGTGAGAATCTTGAAAGATTTGGATTCCTCTTTGGAGGGCCGACACGTCGTCATTGTCGAAGACATTGTGGATTCGGGCCTCACGCTGAGCTGGCTGCTGGAAAACTTTGCTTCGAGGGGAGCTGCATCCATCAGGGTGGCCAGCCTGTTGCGCAAGCCTGACGCCATGTCGGTCGATGTGCCCATTGACTACCTGGGCTTTGATATTCCCAACGAGTTTGTGGTGGGATACGGGCTTGATTTTGCTGAGAGGTATCGAAACCTTAAAGGCGTCGGTGTCCTCAACCCCAGCGTCTATAGCGACGGAGCGTAGCGCCCTTTGCCCGGGGCGAACATTTCGGCGCGCGTGCGTGACACGCGCTAGCCTTGTGGCTTCGCGCAACCCTGTCCCGGAAAGGTCCCTTGAGCCACAATGGCCACGAAACGACCAACTTTGAAAGCTCTGCTTAAGGGCCCGCTTCCCTACATTCTGGTCGGGGTGGGTGTGGTCGTTTTGGGTATCTCGCTCCTCACTGCGGGAGGCTTTAGGCCCGTGTCCACCCAAGAGGGGCTCGAGCTTCTGCAAGATAACCAGGTGGAAAAAGCCACCATTATCGATGGCGAACAACGCGTTGACCTCGAGTTGCGTCAAAGTTTCCAGGGTGAGGGCACCCAGGTTCAGTTTTATTACGTCTCTCCTCGGGGCGATGAAATCGTCGCAGCCGTGAACAACTCTGATGTGACCGAATTTACCGACGAGGTCCCCCAAACCAACTGGTTTGTGTCGCTCTTGGGTTTCGTCATTCCCTTCTTGCTCATCGGCGTCATTTTCTGGTTCCTCCTCAGCAGCATGCAGGGCGGTGGCTCCCGAGTGATGCAGTTTGGCAAGTCCAAAGCCAAGTTGGTTTCGAAGGAAACCTCTACCGTTACCTTCGATGATGTTGCCGGCGCGGACGAAGCTATCGAAGAGCTCCATGAAATCAAGGAATTTCTGCAAGACGCCGAGAAGTTCCAAAAACTAGGCGCACGAATCCCGAAGGGTGTGCTGCTCTATGGCCCACCCGGAACCGGAAAAACTCTTCTTGCGCGCGCTGTTGCGGGCGAGGCTGACGTTCCTTTCTATGCCATTTCTGGTTCAGACTTCGTGGAAATGTTTGTTGGTGTGGGTGCCTCGAGAGTTCGAGACCTCTTCAAAGAAGCCAAAGAAAATTCACCCGCCATTATTTTCGTGGACGAAATCGATGCTGTGGGCCGCCACCGCGGCGCCGGCATGGGTGGGGGTCACGACGAGCGGGAGCAGACCCTGAATCAGCTCCTGGTCGAAATGGACGGGTTTGACCCTAAAACCAACGTCATCATGATTGCCGCCACCAACCGGCCCGACATTTTGGACCCTGCCCTTTTGCGCCCGGGCCGCTTTGACCGCCAGATTCAAGTCGATGCTCCAGATATGAAGGGCCGCCAGAAGATTCTGGAAGTTCACGCTAAAGGCAAACCCATGGCGAAGGGCGTCGATTTAGCGGTATTGGCCCGGAAAACCCCGGGTTTTACCGGTGCCGATTTGGCTAACGTCTTAAACGAGGCTGCCCTCTTGACCGCCCGCGAAAATGGGAAGAAAATCACCGATGTCACGCTGGATGAGGCCGTGGATCGCGTGATGGCGGGGCCGCAACGACGGACCCGCGTGATGAGCGACAAAGAGCGGCAAATCACGGCATATCACGAGGGCGGACACGCGTTGGCAGCCGCAGCGATGCGCAACACCGACCCGGTGACCAAAGTGACCATTCTTCCCCGAGGCCGCGCCCTGGGGTACACGATGGTGATACCCCTGGGTGATAAGTACTCCATAACCCGCAACGAGCTGCTCGACCAGCTCACGTATGCCATGGGTGGCCGGGTTGCTGAAGAGCTTGTCTTCCACGACCCCACCACGGGGGCCTCCAACGACATCGACAAGGCCACGTCTATCGCTCGCCGAATGGTGACCGAATATGGCATGAGCGCGACCGTGGGAGCGGTGAAACTGGGCCAATCCAGTGGAGAAGTGTTCTTGGGACGCGATATGGGCCACCAGCGGGACTACTCCGAATCGGTGGCCGAGATGGTGGATGTTCAGGTGCGAAACCTTATCGATCACGCCCACACCGAAGCCTGGAAAGTGTTGAACCAAAACCGCGCCATTCTGGACCGCCTTGCGAAGGAGCTTTTGGAAAAAGAAACACTGGATCACAAACAACTCGCGGTAATTTTTGAGAAAGTGAAGAAGCTGCCCGAGCGCCCTCAGTGGCTCTCGAGCAAGGCCCGTCCTGTCTCGGCAGCCGGACCTGCCGCGATGCCGGCGAAGAAGGTCACGCGTGCAACAAAGGCTCCGGCCAAGCGCGCGCCGGCCAAAAAAGCCCCGGCGAAGAAAGCTGCCGTGCAGGCCCCACCCGCCAAGGGCTCTGGTGGATAGCGAAGCAATCCGCCAAGCCGTCCGCAGCATTTTGGTCGCGGTGGGGGAAGATCCAGCGAGGGAAGGCTTGAACAGCACGCCGGATCGTGTCGCTGAATTGTTCGCCGACCTGTATTCCGGCGTAGGGGTGGACCCTCTCTCGGTCATTCGTGAGGCCAAGCCACTGGTCAGTGATGAGAATGAACGCGGCGAGCTTGTTGCCTTGCGCGATATTTCCTTCCATTCCCTATGCGAGCACCACCTCCTTCCCTTTGAGGGCACCGCCCACGTTGTTTATCAACCTGCGGCAGGAATTTTGGGACTTGGGACGCTGGCAAAGTTAGTCGAGGTCAGTGCTGCGCGACCGCAGCTTCAAGAGCGGCTGGGCGAGACGGTGGCGAATGCTCTGGTGGAATCCGAGGTGGCGGCAGGCGCGCTGGTGTTGGTGTCGGCAACCCACGGTTGCGTTCGCTTCCGCGGGCCCAAACAAGCCTTGACAACGGTCACTGTGGCAAGCGAGGGGACCTTATCGGCGGGCGAAGCCCGTCATGAAGCACTTCTCTTGGTTGGCGGAGACGACTGGGCGTGAGCCTCCACCGGCGACCCGAAGTGTGGGGGGTGCTCAATGTCACCCCTGATTCCTTTAGTGATGGCGGCGATTATTTCGCTCTTGATCGCGCAGTCACCCGCGCACACGACATGATGTCTCAGGGCGCGTCGGTGATTGATGTGGGGGGTGAATCCACCAGGCCTGGAGCTTCACGGGTTGACGTGGAGAGCGAGCAGGCCAGGGTGTTACCGGTGATCACCGAACTGACCACCCAGGGCATCCCTGTGAGCATTGACACGATGTGGGCGGATACGGCCCTCAAAGCGCGGGCGGCTGGCGCCACCATCATCAACGATGTATCGGGGGGGATGGCAGACGAGAAGATGCTCCCGATGATGGCCCTCGAGGACTGCAACGTCGTCCTGATGCACTGGAGAGCCCACAGTCAAGAAATGGATTCTGTCGCCGTGTATGACGACGTCGTGAATGAAGTGCGGGAAGCGCTCGCGCAGCGAGTGGCGGCGGCCTTAGCGGCGGGAATCGCCGCTGAGAACATCATTCTTGATCCCGGCCTCGGTTTTGCTAAAACCTCCCAGCACAACTGGGAGCTTCTCGCCCAACTGGAAGAGGCAATTCCTGCCGGCTACCGCGTGTTAGTGGGCGCATCACGCAAGCGATTCTTGGGAGAGCTATTGCCAGAGGGCCATGGGGTCCAGGAACGCGATGCCTCTACAGCGCACCTGGGCGTGTTACTCGCCGAGAAGGGAGTGGGGGTGCTGCGAGTGCATAACGTCGCCGCGCAAACTCACGCCCTCGATGTCTGGCAGGCTTTTCATCAAGGAGGTCTGCGTGGCTGACGTGATTCGGTTAGAGGGCATTGAAGTTTTTGCCCATCACGGCGTGTTTTCATCGGAGCGTCGCGATGGTCAAACCTTCGTGATTGACGTTGAGGTCGAATACGACATGGGTCCTGCCGCCGCTTCCGATGATGTGGCTGACGCTATCGATTACGGAGCGCTGGCAGAAGCCATTTCTGTCGATGCGGGCCAGAATCCGGTGAACCTTCTGGAAACACTCTGCCTGCGACTGATTCGGGTGGCGCTCGGTTTTTCTTCAGCCCACGCCGCCACCGTTACCATTCATAAGCCCCAGGCGCCGATGCCCGTAGTGGTGGGAGATTCCGCCGTATCGATGCGTCGAGAGCGGGGTGAAGTTTCGTGAGAAACGGCTGGGCATACTGCGTGGTGGCATTGGGGACCAACATGGGTGACCGGGAACACGTTGCGTTTCAAGCACTTGCGGATGTTCGCGCGGTCGAAGGATTTACGGTGACTCAAGCGTCTTCCCTGCACGAAACAGTTGCCTTGACGAGCAAAGGGTATGACGCTTCCGCGCCGGGCTATGTGAATCAGGTGATCTTGCTCGAGTCGGCTTGGTCACCGGAGAAGACTCTGGAGAAATTGCTCGAGATTGAGCAGGCTCACGGTCGAGTGCGGACGGGGGAGCGATATGCCGATCGAACCCTGGACCTCGACCTCATTACCTATGGCGAGATGATGCAGGAGACAGAGTTTCTGACTCTCCCCCACCCGAGAGCCCACCAGCGGTCTTTCGTCCTCGAACCTTGGCTAGAAATCGACGCCGCAGCAACGATCCCTGGGCTGGGGTCCGCCCAGGAGCTACTGTTGGCGCTTCCCCAGGATGGGTAATGACCTTCACCAAGCTGTCAACCCTTGTCATCTTTGCCCTTTCGGGCGCTGTAGTGGTGGGTCTGGGGCAGTGGGTGGCAACGCGCCTCGGTGAGAACGCACTGATTCCCCCCATCACCTGGGGCGCAACGCTGCTCCTCCTGGGCGGAATTGTTCTTTCACTTGCCTGGCCTGTTCGACAGAGCGTGACCCGCCAGGTGAAGACCAGCCTGATTGACCCTCTCTACGCAACCCGCGTTCTCCTGCTGGCTAAGGCAAGCGCGGTTTCCGGTTCGGGGTTAGCCGGTGGTGCACTGGGTGTGGGAGTGTTCTTTCTCTCCCGCCCCGTGGTGTCCGCTCCTGCGTTGTGGTCGGTCGGGTTTGCCCTGCTTGGCGCTCTAGTCTTAATGGCCGGCGCCCTTGTGGCGGAGCGGTGGTGCGCCTACCCACCCGAGGACACCGGTAGTCAAGGACTAGAAGGAGAACGCTCGTGAGGGAACCAGAAACTTCGTGGCGCACCATCAGTCCCCTCTATCAGCGGGAGCTGATGGTCTTGACAGGCATGGGGTTTCTCATTCCCCTCGCAGCTTCAACGGTTCCACTATGGGTATCGCTGGGGAGCCTCAGTGTGTGGTCGTGGGTTGCGCTGGTGGGAGTGGCGATTGTCGCTGTGGTGAGCGTGGCCTTTGTTCCCCGACGCGTGAAGGCGATTGGCTATGCCCTCCGCGATGATGATCTGGTGTTTCGCCGGGGCATTTTTTTCCAACGACTGGTGGCGGTGCCCTATGGCCGATTGCAGTTGGTGGATGTTGCCCGTGGGCCGGTAGCTCGAATTTTGGGGTTGTCCAAGCTGAGCTTGGTGACCGCTGCCGCGTCAACAGGTGTGAGCATCCCGGGATTACCCGCAGACACCGCCGAAGAACTCAGGGACCACCTCATTGCGCTGGCGGAAACGCGCCGAGCCGGTCTCTAGTGCGCACTCACACTCTTCGCGATGCCTCCGAGGTTGGTGATGGTCGCTGGCATCGCCTGCACCCTTTGACCCCGGTATTACAGGGCGGTGTTGCGCTTCTCGCCATATTGACCGCAGCTCTTGCCGTCCTGTGGGAGGGCATCATCCTTCCCACGTTTCTGCAGTTTTTCGGTGTTGATGCCGAAGGACCTGATTCCCGATTGTGGGAGCTTGTCGGTCAGTCACTCGGGTGGATTGCCTTCGGGGCGGTGCTGGTGGTGGTGGCGCTTGTTCTCGAGTTTTGGCTTCAGTGGCGAGTCCACGTGGTCAAGATGGATGCTGACATGATCGAGGTCAAGCGCGGGCTGCTCGTGAAGTCTTCCCGACGCGCGAGGCTTGACCGGATCAACACCATCGGGGTTCGCCGCCCTCTGATTCCCCGGCTTTTGGGCTTAGCAAAGCTTGATATTCAAGCCGCTGGGAATGACGCCAGCGTCGTTCTCGCCTACCTTCCTATTCGCGTTGCGCAGGACTTGCGGCGCATGATTCTCGCCGGTGATGGGGGAGTCCATCAGGAACACAACGAGGAAGAAATTCAACGGGAAGTGGAGGTCCCCCTCTTTCGTTATCTTGCCGCTTTGGTCGTAAGCGTTGAAACGGTGCTCTTGTTTGTGGTCATCACCGGTGTCACCATTTTTGCCGTCTGGGCAGGGGAGATGGCGGTGTGGTTGGCGTTAGTGTTGGCGCTCTTTGTGTATGTGGTGTACCTCGGTGAGCGCATGATTCGCTCGGGAAACTTCGTGATCGATTCACTCGAAGGAGATATCCGTGTCTCTCTGGGGCTGCTCTCCACCTCGGTGGAGACTATTCCCCCCGAGAGAATCCACTCCCTCGAACTCAGTCAGCCGTGGGCGTGGAAATTCTTTGGCTGGTGGCGGCTGAACGCAAACCTGGCGTCGCAGCCGGGAGCGACCGACACCAAGGCCCCAGCGCATACGGTGATCTTGCCCGTGGCAACAACCGCGGAGGTAATCAAAGTGGTGGCCTTGGGCATGCCCGACCTTTTTGAGACGGGGACCCATACGCTGGTGGAAAGCATGCTGAAGGACACCCGTTCGGTGTGGGCGAAACCGGGTTCTTTGGTTTGTCCTCCGCGAGCACAGTGGCGTATCCCCTTTTCTGCCCACCTCACCGGCGCGATCCTTCAGTCCCAGTCAGTTCTTTTGCGCCGGGGCCGCGCTGTTGCGCGGGTGAGCATCACCCCGCTGATGCGAGTGCAAAGTGTCAGCGTGTCCGAAGGCCCGTGGCACCGTGCACTGGGCCTGACTCGCCTAGAGCTTCAGAGCGTTTCTGGCCCAATTAAGCTGCGGGTTTCGGGAATGGATGCCACAGAAGCCGTTTCGTGGTGGGAGGGTGTCAATCTCGCCATTACGCAAGCGCTTCATCAAGCGAGCCCCAGCCCACACGAGAAGGTTTCATCGTGATGGACCCCTCACGCTTGGGTGTTGGCGTTATTGGCGCTGGGAAAGTAGGACCCGTCCTCGCCTTAGCCCTTGCCGGGGCGGGACACAGCATTGTGGGGATTACCCCGCCTGGCATCGATGGCGAGCGAGTCAGCGCGATGTTGCCGGGAGTGCCCTTTCTAAGCCCACACGACATTTGTGAACGAAGTGAACTTGTTCTTCTGGCGCTGCCCGATGATCAATTGCCAGGATTCATCGAGGGTATGTCGGGCTCGGGCGGTTTTGTTGCTGGCCAGATTGTGGCACACACCTCGATTGTTCACGGCCTGGAGGTTCTGAAACCAGCCCTTGCGCAGGGTGTGATACCCGTTGGCCTTCACCCGCTGATGGAGTTCAGTGGATGGAGCATGGATGTGGCAAAGATGACTGGTGCGTGGTGCGTGGTATCGGCGCCCGCCGTTGCGTCGCCGATAGCCCACGCACTCGCGGTGGAAATGGGGATGGAACCCCTGGTGGTGGCAGAAGAACACCGTAGTCACATAGCCTCAGCGGTGGCATTGGCCACCAGCTTTTCCCATACGACCATCACCGAAGCGGCAGACCGGCTGCGCCTGGCAGGAATTGCCAATCCCGGCGTTGTGATGGCTGCGCTGGTGGGCTCGAGTGTGGAAAATGCGCTTCGTGGCGTGTCAGGCAACGATGTTGAAGGCGGCGGGGAATGACCACCCCGGCCATCATTTCTTCAGCCACTGAGCTTTCTGCGCAGGTTGCACGCTGGCGGGAATTAGGACACACCATCGCTTTCGTGCCCACCATGGGAGCCCTTCACGAAGGTCACAAGAAACTTGTCACCGAGGCTGCCGCCCACGCCGATCGGGTCGTGGTCAGTATTTATGTGAACCCTTTGCAGTTTGGTCAGGGAGAAGATTTTGAACAGTACCCCAGAGATCTCGCTTCGGATGCCGGTTTCCTGGAAGAGGCGGGCGTGGATGTGATTTTTGCTCCCTTGGAGGCAGACATCTATCCCGAAGGGAAAGAGCGCGCCCCAGGGATTGACGCGGGAGAAATCGGCGCGCTCTTTGAGGGGGCAGAACGCCCGGGCCACTTTGGCGGGATGCTCACCGTGGTGAAGAGGTTGCTTGATATTGTCCACCCACACGTCCTCGTTATGGGGCAAAAAGACGCCCAGCAATTGTTTCTTGTCACCCAGATGGTGAAGCGGGAGCTCCTCCCCGTTACCCTGTTGCCGGTCGAAACGGTGCGTGACAGAGACGGGGTGGCTCTGTCCAGCAGGAATGCCTATCTTTCGCCACAAGACCGCGCCCGTGCGCGGGTGATATTTCGCGCCCTCGCTGCTGCTGCTCAGGCGAGAGACCTAGAAAGCGCCCGCGCTGAAGCGCGGGATACCCTGGTGGGCCAGGAAAGTGTGGAGATTGACTATCTCGAGACTGTGGACCCGGCAACCTTTCTGCCTATCGAGGGGGCCGGCTATCGCGGCGAGGCTCGGATGATTGTGGCGGTGACAATAGGGGGGACCCGCCTTATCGACAACACCCGCCTAACATTTGGTCAGTAGGCTAGCGGGGACATCACCCTGGTTGAAAGAGCCTTATGACCGATTCACCTGTTCCACCCGGCGAGGCTAGTGACTCCGCTGAACAATTCGAGGTCCGCCTCCAAAAGCGTGCGCGAATGCTCGAGCAAGGTGTGGCCCCCTATCCCGTGTCTGTGGGGGTAACCACCACAATTTCTGAGGTTCGGGCGAAGTACCCTGAGCTGGAACCCGAGCAGGCCACCGGCGAAAGGGTGGGGGTCGCGGGACGAATCGTTCACATGCGGGTGACCGGGAAATTAGCTTTTGTCTCGCTTCAAGGAGGCTCGGGCGAGCGCTTGCAGGCCATGATTTCTTTTGGTGAGGTCGGCGAAGAGTCCTATGAATCATTGAAAGACCTGGTGGACCTGGGCGACCATCTCTTTGTGGAGGGCGAAGTGATCGCATCCAAGCGGGGCGAGCTCTCGATTATGGCGAGTGGGTGGGCCGTGGCGTCGAAAGCCTTGATGCCCCTGCCGAATTTGCATTCAGAATTAAACGAAGAAACTCGAGTGCGCCAGCGATACCTGGACCTGATTGTTCGCGACCAAGCCCGTGAAACAGTGCGCCAGCGCGCTGGAGTTAATTCCTCCCTTCGCGCCACCTTTGAAGGCCACGGTTACCTCGAAGTCGAAACTCCGATGTTGCAGACCCTGCACGGTGGCGCCACGGCGAGACCGTTTGTTACCCACTCCAATGCGTTCAGCACTGATTTGTATCTTCGGATTGCACCAGAGCTATTCCTCAAGCGCGCGGTGGTGGGCGGTCTGGAACGCGTTTTCGAAATTAACCGCAACTTCCGCAACGAAGGTGCTGATTCCACCCACAGCCCCGAGTTTTCGATGCTCGAGGCCTATCAGGCCTATGGCGATTACGAGCAGATGGCTGATTTGACCCAGGAGATGATTCAGAACGCGGCGATGGCTATCGCCGGTAGTCACACCGTCACCTGGGCTGACGGGAGTGAGCATGACCTCGGTGGGACATGGGATCGCCTCTCGCTCTATGAGAGCCTCTCAGAGGCTTCCGGTACGACAATTACTCCTGAAACAGACATGGTGACGTTGGAGAAGATGGCGAAGGCTGTCGGTATCGAAGTCGCACAACCCACCCATGGAAAACTTGTCGAGGAGCTCTGGGAGCACTTTGTTATTGACTCCCTGACGACGCCCACCTTCGTCATGGACTACCCCGTGGACACTTCGCCATTGGTGAGAGAACATCGTTCGCGCCCTGGGGTTGTCGAAAAATGGGACCTCTATGTTCGAGGCTTTGAATTGGCGACCGGCTACTCGGAGCTCATTGACCCTGTCATTCAGCGGGAGCGCTTTGTGGAGCAGGCTCGTTTGGGCGCCAAAGGCGATGAGGAGGCGATGCGGGTGGATGAAGACTTCCTCCGCGCACTCGAACACGGTATGCCACCCTCCGGCGGAATGGGCATGGGGATTGACCGGCTGATGATGGCTCTTACTGGGCTGGGAATCAGAGAGACGGTTCTTTTTCCCCTCGTAAAGTGAGTTAGTCCTCGAGAGCCCCTGCGCGCCTGGTGCGCTCTTCTTGTTCCATTTTCTTGTAGATAGAGCGTTCACGGCGATCTGCGGTCAAGATGGAACGGATGATGAACCAAAAAAGCACACCCATGAGCGCGGTGGGCGTTACCGAAAAAAGGGCATTCAGCCAGAAGTTCTCGATCACGTCGTTCCCCCTTATCCGATCAGAGCTGTTAGACCATAAACGATGAAGCCGCCCAGAATGACCAGAAGCGCAACCCTGGCCGGCGGCCAGGCGGACTTCTTCGGTGCTTTGTTCATCTTCTCCCGAGTCTAGGGTCGGTATCCCAAGGAACGCTGAGGAGCCCCTCACGCTGGGGGCGAACACCTGCCCATGGGGACACTTTCGCGCTTATTCTCGTAATCACGAGTACTGGTGAGAGTTTCACTGATACCCCGATCTAAGGAGTGGCACACATGTTTGAGCGGTTTACCGACCGAGCACGCCGAGTCGTTGTATTGGCCCAAGAAGAGGCCAAGATGCTCAATCACAACTACATCGGCACCGAACACATCCTCCTGGGCCTCATCCACGAGGGCGAAGGGGTGGCTGCAAAAGCGCTCGAATCACTCGACATTTCTCTCGAAGCTGTGCGCGAACAGGTCCAAGAAATCATCGGCCAGGGCCAGCAGGCTCCAACCGGTCACATTCCTTTCACTCCCCGGGCTAAAAAGGTGCTGGAACTGAGCCTGCGGGAAGCCCTTCAGTTGGGCCACAACTACATCGGCACCGAGCACATCCTCCTGGGCCTCATCCGTGAAGGCGAAGGCGTTGCCGCCCAGGTCTTGGTTAAGCTTGGCGCCGACCTCAACCGCGTTCGCCAGCAAGTCATCCAGTTGCTCTCGGGTTACCAGGGCAAAGACCCCGTGTCGGTGGGAGGATCAGAAACTTCCAGCGACAAGGGTTCGACGGTGTTGGACCAGTTTGGTCGCAACCTCACCCACGCCGCGCGTGAAGGAAAACTCGACCCCGTTATTGGGCGCGAGCGCGAAATGGAACGCGTGATGCAGATTTTGTCTCGTCGATCCAAAAACAACCCTGTTTTGGTCGGTGAACCCGGTGTGGGAAAGACCGCCGTGGTTGAAGGGCTTGCTCAGGCCATCGTCAAGGGCGATGTGCCAGAAACGCTCAAGGACAAGCAGCTGTATTCTCTGGATCTCGGTTCTTTGATCGCCGGTTCCCGCTACCGCGGTGACTTTGAAGAGCGCCTCAAGAAGGTCACCAAGGAGATCCGCACCCGGGGAGACATCATTGTCTTCATCGATGAAATCCACACCCTTGTGGGGGCAGGTGCAGCAGAGGGCGCTATCGACGCTGCCAGCATTCTGAAGCCTCTGCTGGCTCGTGGCGAGCTCCAGACCATTGGTGCCACCACTCTGGATGAATATCGCAAACACTTCGAGAAGGATGCAGCTCTTGAGCGTCGCTTCCAGTCGGTGCAGGTCAACGAACCTTCTCCCGCCCACACCATCAACATCTTGAAGGGTCTGCGGGACAGGTACGAATCCTTCCACCGGGTTTCCATCACTGATGGCGCTATCGACGCTGCCGTGAATATGGCCGACCGCTATGTCCAGGACCGTTTCCTGCCGGACAAAGCCATCGACCTAATTGACGAAGCGGGAGCACGTTTGCGTTTGTCGCTGCTCTCGAGCCCACCCGAGTTGCGGGAATTTGACGAGAAGATTGCGGATGTGCGCACGCGCAAAGAAGCCGCCATCGAGGGACAAGACTTCGAAAAAGCAGCCTCGCTTCGCGACGAAGAGAAGACTCTGCTTGGCGAACGTCTGCAGCTGGAAAAGAAGTGGCGCACCGGTGAAGCAGGCGGAGTCGGCGTGGTGGATGAAGGCGTAATTGCTGAAGTTCTCGCTGCGGCAACCGGAATTCCTGTCTTCAAGCTCACCGAGGAAGAGACCGCACGCCTGATGTTCATGGAGAAGGCCCTTCACCAGCGGGTCATTGGTCAAGAACAGGCCATCTCTGTGCTCTCGAAGACCATCCGTCGGACCCGGGCCGGTTTGAAAGACCCGAAGCGCCCCAGCGGATCCTTTATCTTCGCTGGCCCCACTGGTGTGGGAAAGACGGAGCTTGCAAAAGCTTTGGCGGAGTTCCTTTTTGATGACGAAGACGCTCTGATCGCCCTGGATATGTCGGAATATGGCGAAAAACACACGGTGTCTCGACTCTTTGGTGCCCCTCCAGGGTTCGTGGGATTCGAAGAGGGCGGTCAGCTCACCGAGAAGGTTCGTCGCAAGCCCTTCAGTGTTGTACTTTTCGATGAAATCGAAAAAGCCCACCCCGATATCTTCAACTCGTTGCTTCAGGTGCTTGAAGAAGGACGCCTGACCGATGGGCAGGGTCGAGTGGTGGACTTTAAGAACACCGTGATCATCATGACCACGAACTTGGGGACCAAGGACATCACGGGAGGACCCGTGGGGTTCACTCTCGATGGAAACGCTGATGCGAGCTACCAGTCGATGCGCGCCAAGGTGGTCGAGGAGCTGAAGAAGAACTTCAGGCCTGAATTCCTCAACCGTGTGGATGAGACCATTGTCTTCCCGCAGTTGACTCAAGAAGAATTGCTGGAGGTCGTTCAGCTCTTCATCAAGCGTTTGGGTGACCGTTTGCTTGATCGGGATATCACGATGACGGTGACGGAGGCTGCGCGTAAGCAGCTCATCTTGATTGGTTGGGATCCCGCCATGGGCGCCCGGCCACTGCGTCGAGCTGTTCAGCAAAACGTTGAGGACGCTTTGAGCGAGAGAATTCTCCAAGGAGAGCTCTCCCCCGGGGACACCGTGGACGTAGACTTCGACGGCACCGAATTCCTGTTCGCTTCGAAAAAGCGAGAGGTCGAGGCGGAACCAGCGGGCGCACTCGAGTCCTAGCTACTACGCTGGCGTCGTGACTCCAGCAGAAAACTATGTGGTGAGGGCGGCAACCACTGCCGACATTCGTCCTATTGCTGAACTCATCCGGCCCCTGGTGGACGCGCGAATCCTTTTGGGTAAAGACCTGGTGGTCTTATTCGAGTCTGTCCAGGAATTCACCGTGGCGGTCAACGATGCTGGTGTTGTGGTGGGGTGCGGGGCACTCCACGTCTTCTGGGAAGACTTAGGAGAAATTCGCACACTCAGCGTCGACCCTGACCACAAAGATAAAGGTGTCGGTCACGCCCTGTTGGAGGAGCTTGAATCGCAGGCGCGACACCTAGGACTTACGAAGCTCTTCTGCCTCACCTTTGAGGTGGGCTTCTTTAGTGCGCATGGTTTCCACACCCAACAGGTGGTGGATGTCGCCCCCGAGGTCTATGCCGAAATGGTTCGCTCCCCCGACGAGGGTTTGGCGGAATTTTTGGATTTGGCCCGGGTGAAACCCAACACCTTGGGCAACTCTCGGATGGTGAAAACCCTTTAGTTAGGGGCAGTGTTCAGGCTCGCCGGCTGAAAACCCCTGTTTTTAGGCTCCCCAGTCATACTCTAGGAGCATGTCCAATACCCGGCAACAGGTTCCCTCCAATATCTATTGGCGCCGTCGGCTTGCCGTTTTGGGTGGACTTGCCGTCCTTATCGTTGTGGTGGTTCTGATCATTGTTCGCCCAGGGTTTGGGGGAACAGCAGCACCAGAGCCCGAACCAGAGATTGCGGTGGAAGTTATTAAGCCACCCGACTGTCTTCCTAGCCAGATTGAACTGGTCGCAAAGACCGACCAGAGCTCCTATGGCGCAGGCGAGAATCCGCAGTTGTGGCTGGGAGTGACTAACACCTCAAGCCTGGAGTGCACCCTCGGGGTGGGCACGGACCAACAGCGCTACGTCGTCACCTCTGGTGACGATCGGATCTGGGCCTCGGATGACTGCCAGACAGATTCGGTGCCCTATGACATCACCCTGGGGCCTGGCGAGACTCAAGAAACTACAGCGTTGGCGTGGGATAGAACCCGGTCCACCACCGAAACCTGTGAGGCCGAACGACCCGTGATGCCTGGAGGTGGCGCGAGCTACCACCTCGGTGTTTCCCTGGGGGATGTCAGTTCTGAAGAAACGAAGCAGTTCCTGCTGAATTAGAAGTCTGGTTTCTTCTGTTTCTGTGGGCTCGTGGAGAACGCGTCAGTAATCGCGGTTTTGATGTTGGTTCTCGACTGGTCGATGATCATGTCAAAACCGAGCCTGGTCGCTTCGTTGGTGCGCTGCGCTAACTGTGAAACCGTTCGGATTTCACCGGCAAGGCTAATTTCACCGATGGCCACCGTGGTGTTGGAAAGCGGAATGTCTTTGGCAGCGCTAGCGATGGCCAGCGCGATGGCTAAGTCTGCACCGGGTTCATGAAGACGTATCCCGCCGACAGTAGAAACATAGACATCTGCCGAAGACAGCGGAATTCCGGCTCGTCTTTCTAGGACAGCTAAGAGCATGGCGACCCGGGATGACTCGACCCCGTTGACCACTCGTCGAGGCTGCGGTGCACCACTGGGGACCACGAGGGCTTGAACTTCGACGGGCAATGCTCGTCGCCCTTCGAGGGCAATCGTGGTGCAGGTGCCACTCACAGGTTCGCCAGAGCCCGAGCGGAAGAGTCCGCTGGGGTCGGGCACCTCGAGAATGCCATCCCCGCTCATTTCAAAGCATCCCACTTCATCGGTGGGGCCGAATCGATTTTTCAAAGCCCGGACAAACCGTAGAGCGGTTTGCCTGTCTCCTTCAAACTGGCAGACGACGTCGACTAAGTGCTCCAGTGTTCGAGGACCAGCTACCTGGCCATCTTTGGTGACGTGGCCTACCAGGATGATCGGGACCGTTGTTTCTTTTGCAACACGAATGAGGGTGGCAGCCACTTCTCGAACCTGCGCCACGCCTCCGGCGGAACCGTCAATGAGACCGGAAGACAAAGTCTGAACGGAATCGATGACGACCAGGTCGGGCTTATTGCTTTGAATATGACCTAAGACGACGCCTAAGTCCATGTCGTTAGCTAGAAGCAAGCGTTCGTGGAGACCACCGGTCCGGGTGGCCCGGAGGTGGACTTGGCCAGCTGACTCTTCCGCACTGACGTAGAGAACGGTTTTGTTGTTGGCAGCAACCTTGGCAGCAACGTCGAGGAGCAGGGTGGATTTACCCACACCTGGTTCGCCTGAGAGCAAGATGACCGCACCTGGCACAACACCGCCACCAAGTACACGGTCAAATTCGCCCACGCCCGTGGGCTGGTGCCCACTATCTTCGCCGGAAAACTCGGTGATCGGTCGAGCGACTCCTTCCCCGAGAGGCACCACGGCCTTGACTTGCTTGGAGCGCGCAGTGGGAGCTGCTACTTCAACAACGGTTCCCCACGATTGGCATTCCCCACATCGGCCAGCCCATTTGAGTGTCGTCCACCCGCATTCGTCACAGTGGTAGGGAGCCTGGGTTTTTGCCATACTTCGAGCCTAAGGCTTGCCTGCGACGCCATTCCTGCGAGAGCTGGGAGGTGTAACCTTATCTGCGGTACCGTGTCCGAGCGGCCGAAGGTGCAACTCTCGAAAAGTTGTGTGGGTGAAAGTCCACCGTGGGTTCAAATCCCACCGGTACCGCCGAGTCGTGTTTCGATGGTTGTGGCGACCTGCATCAGGCGCTGGGCGAGCCCGGGGATATCGTTCTCCACTTTTTCTTTGTCTCCGGTAAGGGCAATCGCCGCAGCGGGCCATCCTGTGTAATCCCGAATGACGGTGGCAACAGAGAAGAAGCCCGGTGTGATCTCTTCGTTCTCAATGGACCATCCGCGTTGTCTGGTTTGTTGCAGAAGGTCACGCAGATCCCGGACACTCTTAGGTCCGCGATTTTGACGCACGGGCAGAAGCGTTGATCCGTGAGGGTAGAGGGCCCGCATTTGATTCTTGGGCAAATGGGCGAGGATTGCGCGCCCCGTGGCGGTGAGGTGAGCGGGCAGTCGGACACCGACCTCGCTGACCAGCCAAGGCCCATGGGTCGACCGTTCTTCTACCAGGTAGATCACGTCGAGGCCATGAAGGACCGCTAAGTGGGTTCCTACCTGGAGGTCGTGGGCCAGTTGACGCAGCAATTGCGCCGACATGAGAACTAAGGGTTGCTGTTTCGCATAGCCGCTCCCAATTTCAAAGGCCCTTACCCCCAACCCCCATGTTCTGTCATCGGGAAAGTGTGTGGCGAATCCCCGAGCAGACAGGGCTTCGAGCAGCTGATAGGTGGTGGAACGGGGAATCCCGAGTGTTCGAGAGATGGTGGCGGCGGGGACTGGGCCTTTCCCGTGGGAAAGAAAATCAAGGACGGCCAAAACGTGCTCTGCGGCCGGAGATCCGCTCGACATCACGCAACCTCCTGTCTGATATACCGGACATATTCTTTACTGAGACCCAGTGTAGGGAAACCCATCGGGTGTGGAATCAAGTCATGAGCAAAATGTCGGGAATTAGCGTGACCGGTGGGGCACTCTCCGTGGCAGAGGTGGTGAAGGTCGCCCGCGAATACGAGGAAGTAACTCTTGACCCAGGAGCGCGTGAACATGTCGCGCGTCGCCGCGACATCATTGACAGCAAGGCTGCGGATCCGCAGGCTCACTATGGGGTCTCGACCGGATTTGGGGCGCTGGCCACCACCTTCATCAGCACCGATCGTCGACGCCAGCTCCAGTTGAGCCTCATACGTTCCCATGCGGCGGGAACAGGGGCAGAGGTCGACACGGAAGTGGTGCGCGCGTTAATGCTCTTGAGACTCCGCACGCTGATGACCGGCCATACGGGAGTGCGCCCAGAAGTGTGTGACCTCTACGCTGCGATGCTGAACCATCGTGTTACCCCGGTCGTGCACGAGTTTGGCTCGCTCGGTTGCTCCGGTGATTTGGCACCGTTGGCCCATGTGGCTCTCGTCGCCATGGGTGAAGGAGAAGCGAGAGTGGATGGGGGGCCCATTACCCCAGGTGCGGAGGCCCTGGCGGCTGCGAATCTTGTGCCCCTGGAATTGCAGGAGAAGGAAGGCTTAGCCCTCATTAACGGAACTGACGGCATGCTTGGATGCTTGGCGCTAGCAATCCACGATGCCACGTCTTTGCTGGTGACAGCGGATGCAGCTGCGGCTATGAGCGTCGAATCTTTGATGGGAACAGACCGGGTATTCCAGGATGATGTTCAGCGCTTGCGTCCGCATCCTGGCCAACTCGAGAGCGCTCGCCGAATGGCTCGGCTGCTGCGTGATTCCCCGATCGTGGCCTCCCATCAAGGACCCGAGGATGGTCGAGTCCAAGATGCATACTCATTGCGGTGTTCTCCCCAGGTCCATGGCGCGGCTCGAGCCACTCTGACCCATGCGACCGCGGTTGCCGAGGTGGAATTGGCCAGCGCCATCGATAACCCGGTCCTGACCGATGAGGGACTCCTGCAGTCCAACGGAAACTTCCACGGAGCGCCGTTAGGGTATGTGTTGGATTTTCTCGCGATTGTGGTGGCCGATGTTGCCAGTATCAGCGAGCGTCGCACCGACAGGTTTCTGGATGTTTCAAGAAACCAAGGACTACCGCCCTTTCTCGCCTACGAAGTGGGTGTTGACTCCGGCCTGATGATCGCCCAGTACACCGCGGCAGCCATTGTGAGCGAACTGAAGCGTCTTGCGCACCCTGCTTCGGTAGATTCGATACCTTCCTCGGCGCTTCAGGAAGATCACGTGTCCATGGGCTGGCATTCGGCCATGAAGCTCCGCAGCTCGCTTGACGGACTCTCCCGCGTGTTGGCCATTGAACTGTTGACGGCCTCGTGGGGGCAGTCGCTGAGGGCCCCTTTGATGCCGGGGCCCCTCACCGGCGCAATCGCAGCGAAGGTGATGACGGTGGCGGGACCTGTGGGACAAGATAAATTCTTGGCCCCCGTGATTGAGGGTGTCTACCGGCTTGTACGCGAGAAAAAGATTGCCGAAATAGTCGAAGGGATGGACTGATGAAAAGAACTGTTCGAGCTCCACGAGGGGGGGAGAAGACCGCAAAGACGTGGCAAGCAGAGGGTGCCATGAGAATGCTGATGAACAACCTTGACCCTGAGGTCGCTGAACACCCGGAAGATCTCATCGTGTACGGGGGAACCGGCAAAGCGGCAAGAAACTGGGAGTCCTTCGATGCGATTGTCGAGGCGCTCAAGAGCTTGGAACCAGACGAGACGTTACTTGTCCAGTCGGGGAAACCTGTGGGAATATTTCGCACTCATGAGTGGTCGCCGAGGGTGTTGATTGCTAACTCAAACCTCGTGGGTGACTGGGCCACCTGGCCGGAGTTTCGCCGGTTAGAGGCACTCGGGTTGACGATGTACGGTCAGATGACAGCGGGGTCCTGGATTTATATCGGCACCCAAGGGATCCTTCAAGGGACCTATGAAACTTTCGGGGCCGTCGCCCGTCAACATTTTGGTGGGACACTGGCGGGAACCCTCACCCTCACCGGTGGATGTGGCGGAATGGGCGGGGCTCAACCCCTTGCTGTCACGCTCAACGAGGGAGTAGTCCTGATTGTCGATGTCGACGAGTCTCGGCTGAAGCGACGAGTCGAGCATGGCTACCTCGATTTCATGACCTCAGACATCGATGAGGCTATTGATCTAGCGCTCGGGGCAAAAAAAGAAGCACGCGCCTACTCGGTTGGCCTGGTAGGAAATGCGGCAGAAGTTTTCCCTGAAATGCGACGGCGAGAAATTCCCATCGACATCGTCACAGACCAGACCAGCGCGCACGACCCTCTGGCCTATCTCCCCGCAGGAATACCAGTGGAGCAGTGGGAAGAAGCCCGGGACAAGGACCCTGAAAGCTTTACTGCCCAGTCCCGTAAGGCTATGGCAACGCAGGTTGAAGCGATGGTGGATTTCATGGATGCCGGAGCGATTGTGTTTGATTATGGAAACTCGATTCGCGCCGAGGCGAAGCTAGGCGGCTATGAGAGGGCCTTCGATTTCCCCGGATTTGTTCCCGCCTACATCAGGCCATTGTTTGCTGAAGGTAAGGGTCCATTTCGCTGGGTGGCTCTTTCGGGTGACCCGGAAGACATCCGCAAGACGGACAAGGCCATCCTTGAGCTCTTCCCGGATGATGTCCACCTGGCGCGCTGGATTGAGCGAGCAGGACAGAAGATCCGATTTGAGGGTTTGCCGGCGCGTATCTGTTGGCTGGGATACAAAGAACGCCACCTTGCGGGTCTTCGCTTCAACGAAATGGTGGCCAGCGGGGAGCTTTCCGCACCGATAGTCATCGGCAGAGACCACCTTGATTCGGGAAGCGTGGCTTCGCCGTATCGCGAGACAGAAGCCATGGCGGATGGATCAGACGCCATCGCGGACTGGCCGATGCTCAATGCGTTGCTCAATACCGCCTCGGGCGCGTCCTGGGTTTCCTTGCACCATGGGGGCGGGGTAGGAATCGGACGCTCCCTCCACGCCGGGCAGGTTATTGTCGCGGATGGAAGCGAGCTTTCGGCACAAAAAATCGAGCGTGTGTTGATCAACGACCCCGGAACCGGGGTTATGCGCCACGTTGATGCGGGCTATGACCGGGCAAAGGACGTCGCCCGGGAACGTGGCCTGAAGATCCCGATGGGTCTCGAGTGAGTGAGCCACTGTTACTCACTGACGTAGGCCAGTTAGTGACCTGCACAGGAACACCAGGGGCCGGCGAGGCCTCCCTGGGGATTTCTGTTGCTACGTCCGTGCTTATCCAGGAGGGACTCATTGCGGGGATAGGCCACGACGATAGCGCCGTGAAGGCCGCTCTCGCAGCGGGAGTCGACACACTGTCGATGGACGACCAGGTGCTTATGCCCGGCTTTGTTGACTCCCACAGCCATATCGTTTTTGGCGGAGATCGAGTTGCGGAGTTTAAGGCGCGGATGTCTGGTGCGCCCTACCTCGCAGGCGGAATCGGCAACACGGTCTCTGCCACCCGGGAAGCCACCACCCAAGCCCTAGCGACTAGTGCGGGAGCGCTTCGGGAAGAAATGCTCGCGTCAGGCTCAACGACCGTGGAAATCAAGTCTGGCTACGGACTCACCGTGGAGCATGAAAAAAGAATTCTTGAGGTCGCCCAGGGCATTACCGACCAGACAACTTTTTTAGGGGCGCACCTGGTCCCGGGCGAGCACGCGAACGACCCTGAGAGGTATGTCGAGGAGGTCTGCGGCCCGATGTTGGAGGCATGCGCCCCGTATGCGCGCTTTATCGATGTCTTTCTTGAAGCCGGGGCGTTTGATGCCCGCCAGGCACGACGGGTACTCACGGCAGGCCTGGCTCACGGGTTAATCCCCACTCTCCACGCCAGCCAATTAGGACCAGGAGAGGGCGCAAAAATCGCTCTCGAGGTGGGTGCCGCCTCGCTGTCTCACGGAAATCACCTCACCACATCAGATATCCAACTACTACGTGGAAGTGCGGTTGTCGTGACAGCACTTCCGGGCACCGATTTTTCCACCGCAGGAGCGTACCTTGATGTTCGACCTTTGCATGATGCCGGCATTACGGTATCCCTGGCCAGCAACTGCAACCCGGGGTCAAGCTTTAGCTCTTCCCTGTCGTTCATGATTGCTCTTGCCGTGCGAGAGATGAAGATGTCCCCGGCGGATGCGGTGTGGTCCGCGACTGCCGGTGGAGCGGCCGCGTTACGCCTGATGGATAGGGGACAAATTCGAGTGGGCGCCCGAGCTGACCTGATTCAGCTCCAGGCTCCGGATTACGCGTATGTGGCCTATCGCCCGGGGGTAGATTTGGTGCGACGGGTATTTCTCAACGGCGACATGGTTGTAGAAAAAGCTAGGGACGTTCGTTAAAGCCTGCCAGAATTTCCAATACTAAAAGGGCGGCCAGTCGGATAGTGCGCCCATCAGCAGAGTCCTGCGTTGCGTCAATTTCTGTGATGTCAAAAGACACAACGTGGGGGTGTGCGGCCAGTCGGCGCACCAGTGCCCTTAATTCATATGCACTAATTCCCCCGGGGGCAGACGCGGGGCAGGCGGGAACGACTGCCCGATCGCACACGTCGACATCGATGTCAACGTGGATATTTCCTCCCCCGCTTCCCGCAGTTCTGCAGGCCTGCTCGGCGATTTTTTCCACATTCGAGGCGGTGATGTCTCTGCGGGGAATAACAGTGATTCCTTGGTGGGCGACAAATTCTGAATATGCTTTTGAGTTCGCAAAGTCCGCGATTCCTACCTGTGCTACGTGGGGGCCGGGAAGCCCAAGTTCGAGCAGCTCCCGCACTGGGGACCCATTGCTCTTGCCCGCTCGCACGTCGAAGTGGGCATCGAGCGTGATGAGCCCGGCACTGTCCCAATCACTATCGAGACTCGCGGTGGCTACGGGAACTGTCGCAGAATTGTCGCCTCCCAGGGCGATGACCAGTGAGCTCTGGGAGGCTACCTTTCGCAAGTGCTCTATGGCGCCCGCGCGGTCACCATCGGGATTCTCGATATCGCCTGCATCGGTGATGGTGAGACCTTCCAGGCTGCGGGTGCCACCGTCTTCGTGGTAAAAAGTGTGTGAATAGCGCCTGAGCGACTCTCGAATTGCTCGCGGCGTAGTGTCTGCGCGCGTGGGGGAGAGTGAGGTCTCATGCGTGGGAACACCGATCAGAACAACATCCGCATGATCCTGGTGAGCAGGGTAATCTCCGGCCCTGGGCCAGGAAGCGTCCTGGTAGACGGCGTCGGTCACGCCACTAGCTTACTTTGAGCCTCCGGAGGGATTTGCGCCGGGCATTCACTCAGCTAATCTGCAGGGGCTCCTCCGGTAGACCCGGTTGTGAGTGTCGTTGTCGCGGGCGACGTCGGCTTGGGAATCACCTTCGAGGCTGACGGCGGTGATGATGAGACGGGCTTTAGACATCCTTTGCTGCTGACGGAAAGTTTTCTGTGTCCCGAAAGAGAGCACCTCCGTTTCCGCTCCAGGCAAGCGCCCTCGTAGGTACGAGGGCGCTTGCAACAAGAAGCTAAATGGCGCCTCTCCCAACGCCTGGGCCTGAGAACAACCTGCCTCCAAAAGCTGTTGAATGGGGCGCCACCTTGCCAGCAGCGCCCCAAAATCAACTAGTTGAGAAGGCCTGTTCCTTCTAACCATTCCTGCGCTGCTGTACTGGCTTGAGCCTTTTCGTCACCCTCGACACGGGTGCGAAGAGCAATCAAGTCTTCCGTGGTGAGCGCTGCTGAAATCGCATTCAATACAGCTGCCAGCTCATCACTGTAGATGTCCGAGTTCAGAAGCGGCACTATGTTCTGCGCGGCAATCAGGTTCTCAGGGTCTTCCAATACGAGGAGGTTCTTTGCCACCAACTCGGGGGAGGTTGTATAAATGTCGGCAACCTGAACTGCGTCGTCGACAAGTGCCTTGACCGTGTCCGGGCCACCGAAGTCTTCGATTGGCACGAATGTCACCTCGGTGACTCCGTAGAAGGAGGCAAGGCCAGGTAGCCCGTAAAGAAGCTCAGCAAACTGTGGGCTGGCACCGAGGGAGAATGGTTCGATTTTTGCCAGGTCTCCAATAGTCACCAAACCAAACTCGTCTGCCATTGTCTGGGTGACTACATAAGCGTCTTTGTCCTGTGCTGAAGCTGAGTTCAAGACCTGGAAACCTGCTGGCACCTGTGTTGCAAGCGCAGCATCTACGTCGGCGGTTGACCGCGCAGCGTTCTCGGTGTCATAAAAGAACAACAGGTTTCCGTTGTACTCCGGCATCAGGCTAATAGAGCCGTCCTCTAGCGCAGGAATCGTGGTCTGCCGTGGTCCGAGGTTGAACTTCGTTTCCACCACAAAGCCGGCGTTCTCCAGTGCTAGCGAATAGATGTTTCCCAGGATTTCGCTCTCTGGAAACGAGAATGACCCAACAACAACCGTCGTTGGTGAAGCCTCCTCGGCTGGGCCAGCAGGTGCGCAACCGGCCATCAGGACCACGGCTGCGGCAAGCGCGCCCACAATCCGTGTTCTTCTATTTCTTACTGCGAACATATTTTTTCCCTTCATCGGCGGTGAGTTCCGCCACCGTAGGGGATCCGGCTGATCGCCTACGGACATTCTGTGTGTGCTGGCGAGGCTCCGTGGAGCCTCGCCTGGTTACGAGGCGTTGCAGAATTGCCAAAACCCCATCGACCGCGAGCGCGAGGGCAGTGACCAGTATCGCGCCGCCCAGTATTCGGTCGTTGTCGTTGAGCCCGATGCCGCTGGAAATAATCGTCCCGAGACCGCCAAGCGAGATGTAGGAGGCAATAACGGTCGTTGCAATGACCTGCAGTGTGGCTGCTCGGATGCCAGCGATGATGAGCGGGAGAGACAGCGGAATCTCAATCCGCAGGAGGATTTGCAGGCCCGTCATCCCCATCGCTCTACCGGAGTCCACAGTGTGAGGGTCCACAGATTCGACGCCGGCATACCCTCCTGCCAAAATTGACGGAATCGCCAAAATCACCAGCGCAATGATTGACGCCACGAAGGCTGCCTGAGTGAACGGAACCGTGGCACCAACAATGAGGAACAGGGCCATCAGGAGCCCCAGAGTCGGAAGCGCGCGCATCGCACCGGTAAAACTGATCACAAACTGTCGACCACGTCCGGTGTGACCGATGTAAAGACCGAGTGGCAGCGCAATTATTGTTGCAATCGCTACCGAGACGCCGGTGTACCACAAATGCTCACCAATACGTGCCTGTATCGGCAGAGGGCTGACCGATCCCACGGCGTAGTTTGCAGAATCGAGGAGCCATCGGAGAGCATCCAAAAAGAATTGCATGACTAGGCTCCCTGAGCTATTCGCATTTTTCGAGCATTTTCCAGGAGCGATTTGCGTCGACTCCAGGGCATCAGCACTCGACCCATAAGAACGAGTACAACGTCGAAAACAAGGGCAATGAGAAAGCTTGCCCCAATACCGATGAGTATCTCCTCGAGGAAGTCCCGCTGTTTACCATTGGTAAATAGATATCCGAGATTGGCCGATCCGATGATGGCCCCCACCGAGACTAACGCGATCGTGCTGGCGGAGACCACGCGGAGCCCGGCGAGCAGCACGGGGCCGGCAAGCGGAAACTCCACCTTCCAAAAACGATTCCACGAGGAGTAACCAATTGCCCTAGACGCCTCGATTGCACTTGTCGGCACGGCGGCAAGGGCATCTGCCACCGTGCGAATCAAGATTGCAACGGCATAAATAGTGAGAGCGACAATAATGTTGCGCTCATCGGTGATTCGGGTTCCGAGTATGTAGGGCAAAATCACGAACAGGGGGAGGGAAGGAATCGTGTAGAGAAAGCTACCGCCAGCAATAATCCAGGATCGAAACGGTAGCCATCGATTGGCGATCCAACCCAGCGGCAACGCGATAGAAAACCCAAGGATGATCGGAGCGATACTGAGCGCTACGTGATTGCCCGCTAGCCTCGAGACCAACTCGAAGTTATCAAACAGCCAGCTCATCTCGTGACCCTCACTTGTCAGATTCGAGAATTCCCGCGGGCCGACCATCGGCATCGACGATCAGAGTCACGCCATCTTCTCTGCGCTTGAGGTGCAGTGTGCGCTTGCCCTTGTCGACACCAATGAAAGTTGACACAAAATCATCAGCAGGATTCGAGAGAATCTCCTCCGGGGTTCCTACCTGAGCAATCACGCCGCCGGACCGGAGAATCACCACTTGGTCTGCGATTGCGAACGCCTCATCGATGTTGTGAGTAACGAAGACCATGGTTTTGCGCAGCTCCCGCTGCAGCCTCTCAACTTCCTCTTGCAGCTCTAGCCGGACAATCGGATCAACTGCCCCGAAAGGCTCATCCATGAGCAAAATATTGGGGTCACTAGCGAGCGCCCTTGCAACGCCGACGCGCTGCTGCTGTCCGCCCGATAACTGGTCGGGGTACCTATTCGCCAACGATTGATCGAGCCCAACAGTGTCGAGCAACGTGAGCGCATCGTGAAGCGCTTTCTTCTTCGGGACACCGTTAAGCCTGGGGACTGAGGAGATGTTGTCCGCTATCCGACGGTGAGGTAGTAACCCCGAAGCCTGCAGCACGTAGCCAATTTTTCGGCGGAGCAAGACGGGGTCCAAGTCGGCAACGTCTTCACCATCGATAAGGACGTTACCGCTGGTTGGATCTACCATCCGATTAATCATTCGAAGAAGGGTTGTTTTCCCCGCTCCGGAGGACCCCACGAACACCGTTACTTTGTGGGAAGGGAGTACCAGCGAAAAATCTTTAACCGCATAAGTGCCATCAGGGAAACGTTTGGTCACGTCCTGGAATTCGATCATGGCAGCCCCATCATTCCAAATTAGTCTGGGAGGTCCGCCTGGAAGCGGCTAAAAGTTCAATCGTAGCAGGCACGCCTGCAACAGGAGAGTCTGAGTCCCACCATCTCCGTGGTGGGGAGTGTGTGAGTAGCGCCTGAGCGACTCGCGCTTTGCTCCTGGCGTAGTGTCTGCGCGCGTGGGGGAGAGTGAGGTCTCATGCGTGGGGACACCGACGAGAACAACGTCCGCATGATCCTGGTGAGCGGGGTAATGTGCGGCCCTGGGCCAGGAAGCGTCCTGGCAGACGGCGTCGGTCACGCCATTGGTTTACTGTGAGCCTCCGGAGGGATTTGCGCCAGGCATTCACTCAGCTAATCTGCAGGGGCTCCTCCGATAGGTTTGTGTTTTGGGCTATTGAGAGGACCCTTCATGAAACCGGAAACGGCATTGGGAAAGCAACTGCAAAAATTCAACAGGATTGCAGGAGTTTTCCATTTGGTCCAAGGGGCCGCGCTATTTTTTATTCTTAATAATGAAACGAGAATCCCCGTAATCACCCGCTTCTTTACGGACACCCCGGAGGGTATTCGACCAGAAAGCGACGTCCTTTTCGAGTTTCCGGTAGCCCTCATCGCGCCCATATTCTTACTGCTTTCTGCTGTCGCACACCTCTTCATCTCCTCCCCTTGGTATGTCCGTCGCTATGAGACCGACATCGAAAAGGGCATCAACCGTGCCCGCTGGTGGGAATATTCCATCAGCTCCTCTCTGATGCTGGTTGTCCTGCTCATGCTTGGTGGGCTCATCGAGATTTCCGCGATCGTGTTTATTTTCACCCTGAATTTCATCATGAACATGATGGGGCTGATGATGGAGATGCACAACCAGCTCACTCAGAAAACCAGCTGGTTCTCTTTCAACATCGGTGTGCTGGCGGGAATCGTTCCATGGATTATGGGAGGGATCTACTTCGTGGTGTCCACGAACAACATTGCAGATGCCATTCCGGTATATGCCCAGTTCGGATTCCTCCTTACCTTTATCTTCTTCAACACCTTCGCCGTCAACATGTTCTTGCAGTACAAAAAAATCGGTAAATGGAAGGTGTATGCCTTCGGCGAGAAGGCCTACATTGTGTTGAGCCTCACATCAAAGTCAATCCTTGGATGGGTCATTGTGCTCGGCACGATGCAAGGCGTTTAGTCCAAGCCACCGTTCGTGAGGTTGGCGCCTTCACCGCTATCGGGTGAGGTAAGCAGCGAAAAACAGGACTTGTTCGTCAACAGGCCAGCGATGGGAGGGGCACCTCAGGGCGCTCCTCCCACCGGTACAGCCAACTTTTGCGGCTACGCGATGGCCTTCTTCACCAACCCAGTGATTTTCTTCGCCACCTCGTCGGTGAGCTCAGTAATGGCGTAGGACGTAGGCCAGAAGGCACCATCGTCGAGCTGCGCTGATTCTTGGAAACCGAAAGTGGAATAGCGAGAGTCAAATTTACTGCCGGCTTGGTAAAAACAGATCACTTTGTCATTCAGGTAGTAAGCCGGCGTTCCGTACCAGGTTTTGGTCGTAATCTCTGGCGAGATCCCCATCACCAAGGCATGGATACCGAGGGCAAGCTTCTTGTCGTTGCCGGTCATTTCGGCGATCTTGCGTTGCACTTGTTCTTCGCCGGGTAACTTCTTGAACTCGCGTTGTTCCCGTGCACGCTCCCGCATTGCCTCTTTTTCTTTATCGGAAAAGGCAGAACTGGACTTTTCTTTGTCAGCCATCGTGATCGGGTCTCTCTTTGGGGTGTGCGACAAGGGTATAGCTCAGCCACCACACCTGATGACTTTCCCTACAGCGCTACGTCGCCCCCAAGAGCGAGGCCGATTGCCCAGGTCAAGGCAAGCGCGAGCGCGCCCCCAGACATGACCCGAATGATGGGGCGAAGCAGGGGACTGTGTCCCAAGTATGCGCCTATTCCACCGGTGAGCCCCAGGGCTACCAACGACGCCGCAAAGGTCAAGGGGATCCTGATGGATTCCCCGGCAAGAGTGATCGCCAGCATCGGAAGTGCTGCACCGGCAAGAAAAGAGAGGGCTGAAGACACTGCTGCATGCCAGGGGTTGGTGAGCTGGAGCTCATCGATTCCCAGTTCTGCCTCGAGATGGGCGGCGAGGGCATCGTTGCTGGTGAGCTCTGTGGCAACCGTCATTGCCGTTGCAGGACTTAACCCTTTTGCTTCATAAAGTTCGGCAAGTTCTTGGAGTTCGGCTTCAGGAAAATCTTTCAATTCTTGTCGCTCACGCTCAATCAGAGCGGCCTCGCTATCGCGCTGGGAAGACACGGAAACGTACTCTCCCAGCGCCATGGAAAGGGAGCCGGCGATGATTCCCGCTGTTCCTGCAATAACGACAGGGAGGGTCTCGTTGGTTGCTGCGGCAACACCCACCACCAATGCGGCAATGGAAACAATTCCGTCATTTGCTCCTAAAACGCCTGCGCGAAGCCAATTGAGGCGGGGAGCCAAAGTGAGTGAGTGCGGTTCAACACCGTGGGGGACGCTCATGCACCAACCCTAGCCAGGCTGAGCCAGTATTTGCCGACCCTCAGCGTGGCAAAAATCGCTAACAGCAAAGACGCAAGGGCCTAGCCAAGCACCGCGACCGGTATCTGGAATCAGAATGCGGGAGTTAGGAGTTTTTTCCTCGTGCGGCCACGGGCCAGACTTGTGCGGGTTTTCTTGCTCTCTTCACAAGCACCGAGTCAACCAGGTTCACGGCGTTACAGACATGGTTGGGGATGACCTGGATGATGTCCCCACAGCGTGGTGCTGGGTCTGAATCAGGGAACACCACGGTCGCGTGGTGTTCTGACATGGCGACAATCCGGGCATCCGCATGACCGAGCACCCGGCCATGGCCGCTGGCCCAGGACGCTTTGTCCGCTCCCATAATTTTGCTGCCTGCATCGACCACCACGGTTTGGCCTCGCGCACTGACGACCGTGGTCACCACCGAGAGGGCGACATCATTCATGTCCATGCCCCCGAGCTCAAGTTGTTGGGCGTCTCCTAAGGCATACACTCCCGCGCGAGTCTCCGTCAGGAAACTCTGAGTGCTGTGAACTGAGGGGGTCGAGCCACCGCTTCGCTCCAACACCTCGAATCCAGCAGATTCCAACGCGCTGGTCGCAATGGTGAGAGCAGTCACTTCGTCTTGGGAGGCATCGTCTTTGGTATCGGGTTGGTAGCTGTGTCCGGGATAGGTGAATACACCGCGAAGCGCCAGATTGTGATCGGCGAGCGCCTGCGCTAGGGGGACGACCTGATGCGGGTCGATTCCACTTCTGTGGTGTCCGCTATCGACTTCGACCATGAACTCGATCGTGGTCGTTCCGAGTGTTGTAGCAGCCTGACGGATTCCAGCAACGGAATCAACGCCCACGCCCACCCTTGCCCGAGCAGCGAGCGCTTGGAGGCGGGCAGCTTTGCGGGGCGTCAGCCAGAGAGGGTAGGCGAGAAAAATATCGTCGATTCCCGCCTCGACGAATACTTCTGCTTCACCGATCGTGGCGAGCGTTATCCCGCGGGCGCCATATTCCAGCTGTAGCTTGGCAATCTCTGGAATTTTGTGAGTCTTAGCATGGGGTCTCGACGCAATGCCTTGCTGCTGTGTCCGGAGAAGGTGGCGCTCCAGGTTGCTCACCAGGCGCTCGTAGTCGATAACGGTGAAGGGAGTGTCGATTTCTGAGAAGTCCATCAGCCCAGGCTAACGACTAGGTGTTGGCCGCAGCCGAACCCGTGAGGGCCGCTCCTTCAATACGCCACCCTTCTTCGCTCTTGGCAAGTTGGTACATTAGCGTCCACCCTTCACCAGAAACGGTGGTCACCGTAACCCGTGTTTGCGCGCTCGTTGTTTCGGAGTCGAAGAGACAGTCCGAGAACACGACGCTGGCGGGCTCCATCAAGAAGGCAAAACCCCCAGAAATCACGCCTTGAAAAGCCTCTTCACTAAATTGGCTCTGGAATTGCGGGGAAGCCATGGCGTAGGCGGCGTCAAAGTCGCCCTTTTCGAGGGCGTCGATCTGGGCCGTAATGGTCTGAGCAATACCCTCTTCGACCACAGCGCCACAGGAATTATCTGGTTGGGAAGGGCGGGGGGCAGGGAGTGCGCAGCCGGAGAGCACAGCAGAGACCGCAGCAATCCAGGCCAGCCTGCGCATCGTTTTCACTGATTTTCCTCCTTCTAGTTAGCTTGCCTCCCTAACCTGAGCGTCGTTCGTGAATGAGGGAGCAACGGGCTAACCTAGGGGGGTGAATGCCATCTTGCGCTTTATTACCGGTCCGAAAACCTCCTGGGTCACCCTGCTTATCGGGCTGGTTTTCGCAGTTTTATCCTTTACAGCCTTCGCCGCTGACGAAAGCGACGTTGCCCCCACGAACGGCCTTCCCGATGACTCGGAAGTTGTCTTGGTTGATAACGCTTTAGCGGCGATGCCGAATTCTGAGGGGACCGCAGCGGTCATCGTGTTCGCAAAGGATTCCGGTGAGTTCACGGTGGAAGATCTCGCATGGTTACAAGGTGAATTTGACCCGGTAATCCAGATGCCCTCAGGCGGCGCCAACGAGCTCTTTCTGGACTTCACCAATGTCGAAATCATGGGAGAAGCATTTGTTCCCCCGGCGACTGTTTCGGAAGACAACACCACTGCGGTGATTACCGTGCCCTTGGATGAGATTGACGATGTCGAACCTCGCGGCGAGCGCGTTGCCGAAATTCGCGCCCTCTCCGCTGACGCGGCCCCTTCGGGAATTACCACATACGTCACAGGACCAGAGGGATTTCAGGTTGACCTCGCTGGGGTTTTTGAAGGTGCTGACTTCGTTCTGCTGGGATCCACCGTCATCATCGTTATTTTGCTCTTGCTCATCACCTACCGCAGCCCC
>Ga0222672_1000125_pt1 | contig 45185 bp, 34 predicted proteins | sample AntAcemetagen799_FD_179810 | JGI IMG/M metagenome (GOLD analysis project Ga0222672, IMG submission 179810) | Saline water microbial communities from Ace Lake, Antarctica - #799 | ecosystem: Environmental > Aquatic > Non-marine Saline and Alkaline > Saline | place: Antarctica: Ace Lake...
GAGATGCTTCGCGCGCCCGGTGCTCTCGGCGAATCGCTCGTCGACGGCGCGAAGAACTGAAGCAGTTCTTAAGAGCTTGTCTCAAACCATGGGACTCGGCATGGTGCAACTGACCTGAATAGTTACCAACGAGTTCTGAATTCATGTTTAGGGAAAAAGAACGAAACCGACGAACTTCGAAGATTGAATGAAAGTTTGGCAAATTATCCAAAGCTGGGTGATCTTAGCAGAGATGAAACGAATTGAGAATTCGACGAAAATTTCGCAGAAGGCTACTTTCAACGGCTTCTCGAGAACCAAACTTTTTGCTCTCCGATCTACCCTCGAAAAACTGACTAGCTAGTGACTAGATAGAAATGGTGCATTGTCCCGCACCCCGCCGCAAGGCCCCGCACGATCCTTTACAGGGCTCGGATCCCCTATTATATAAGGGTTCTGGACGGATTCCTAAACCTTAGATACAGGTTCGATTCCTGTCGGGGATGCCACTTTTGGTAGAGGTGACACTGGCGTTATGCCAGTGATGGTAGTGCAAACTACCGCTTGAGAGTCCTCGCAGAATGCGGTTAAAAACTAAACTGTCCCCAATCTTTGGTGGAGACCCCTTGTTTCGCTCTGCGAAAGAATCGGGATGACTGGATTCGAACCAGCGACCTCCTGGTCCCAAACCAGGCGCACTACCAAGCTGTGCTACATCCCGTCGTTAGATCCTCGACGTGAGGGCGGGTAATCTCCTCGTTTTTGCCACGGTTTCAAGAGCTATTTCAAGCAGATTGAAAACTTAGGTGATTCCGGAGTATTTTTATTTCTGACCCAATCAGTTCGCATTCCCGTTTGTAATTGCTGTAAAATCAGTACGTTGAGAGCCCCAGTTCTTTTCAGTCATGCCGGAAACCCCCGAAACCCAGAGAAAGACGCTCGATGAGCGCAACCAGATGTCCGATCTTGAACGTCTTCGTCATTCGACGGCGCACGTTCTCGCCACGGCGATCTGTCGCATTTGGCCCGATGCCCAGTTCGCGGCCGGTCCCCCGGTGGAGAGCGGATTCTATTACGACGTCGATCTTGAGCACCGTATTTCTTCCGACGACTTCGAGAAAATCGAAGCGGAGATGAAAAAGATCGTGAAGGAAAACCAAACCTTTGAGCGGATCACCGTTAGTCGCGCCGAAGCGATGGAGCTGGCGCAGAAGGGCCGCCTCGCTGCCGAGACCGAGCGTGGCACTCCGAGCCAGTTCAAGATCGATCTTCTCAACGACATTCCGGAAGACGAAGAGATCTCGATTTTCAAAAACGGGGAATTCTGGGATCTTTGCGCGGGTCCCCATGTCGGAAGGACGGGGAACTGCAAGGCCTACAAGCTCATGAGCGTCGCGAGTGCCTTTTACAAAGGGGATGCGGCGAATCCTCAGCTCCAGCGAGTCTACGGAACGGCTTTCAAAAACAAAACTGAACTGGAGGAGCATCTTGAGCGCCTTGAGGAAGCGAAGCAGCGCGATCACCGCAAGCTCGGCAAGGAACTTGATCTTTTTCACATCGACGAGGCAGTCGGTCAGGGGCTCGTCCTGTGGAAGCCAAACGGTGCCGTGATTCGTCAGGAGCTTCAGAATTTCATCGGCGAGCATCTCGATCGTCAGGGTTACAGCCAAGTTTTCACGCCGCACATTGGAAAGCTCGATTTGTATCGGACCTCGGGGCACTTTCCTTACTATGCGGACTCGCAGTTCCCTCCGATTGCAGAGCGCGAGGCGATGAAGGCACTCTCGGAAGAGGGTTGTTCCTGTGGCGAATTGTCGAATAAGCTGGAGTCAGGCGAGGTCGCCGGCTTCATGCTCAAGCCGATGAACTGCCCGCATCACATCAAAATTTTCCAGAGCAACCATCACAGCTACCGGGATCTTCCGGTTCGCTTGGCGGAGTTCGGAACCGTCTATCGCTGGGAGCAGTCCGGTGAGCTCGGCGGCATGACCCGCGTTCGTGGTTTCACTCAGGATGATGCCCACCTTTTCTGCACGGAAGATCAGGTTAAAGAGGAGATCATGGGATGCCTCGAGTTGGTGAAGATCGTCCTCGGCACCCTTGGGATGAATGACTATCGCGTTCGCGTCGGACTGCGGGATCCCGATTCGACCAAGTATGTCGGCGACAGCGAAAAGTGGGACCGTGCCGAGCAGGCCTTGCGCGAAGCGGCCTTAACGCTCGGAACTGAATTCGCGGAAGAGCCGGGGGAAGCTGCGTTTTACGGGCCGAAGATCGACTTCGTGGTGAAGGATGTGATCGGACGCGAGTGGCAGCTGGGCACGGTCCAGGTGGATTACAATCTCCCGGAGCGCTTCGGTTTGGAGTATGTCGGAGCGGATAATGCGCCTCACCGTCCTGTCATGATTCACCGGGCGCCTTTCGGATCGATGGAGCGTTTTGTCGGCGTCTTGATCGAACACTTCGCGGGTAAATTTCCGACCTGGCTTTCACCGGAGCAGGTTCGCATCCTTCCGATCTCTGAAAAGTTCGTCGATGCGGCCGAAGAAGTCTATGGAACCCTCCGGGAAGCGGGGGTTCGCGTTAAAGTTGATAAAGCGGATGAGAAGGTTGGGGCGAAAATTCGGCTTGCTCAGCTCGACAGGATTCCGTATATGTTAATTATAGGAGCGAAAGAACAGGAATCGAATCAAGTTTCCATTCGCCACCGCGACCGCGGTGACGAAGGGGCTATGCCCGTCGACGAATTTACCAATCGTCTCGTCGATGAGGTTCGCTCCCGCAGTTTATGATCGGGGTTTCCTTCCATCTTTCTCAAGCCCGCCTGCGCTTGAGAAATGCTTTATCCTGGGAATCAGTTCTCACCGGGGCCCGGTTCAATTTCATTTTTCAGATTTCCCGCCTTCTGTGGGGAATCTGTTCGTCCACCCATCAACTCAATCCATTGGAGGTAAAACGCCATCGCTAAGAGACCCATGAAACGAAGACCGCGTGAGCCAAGAACGCGGGTAAACGAACGAATTCGGGCTTCCGAAATTCGTGTCATCTATGGTGAACACAATGTTGTTCTCCCCACTCATAAAGCGCTTAGCAAAGCGAAGGAGTTGGGGTTGGACCTCGTTGAGATTGCGCCTCATGCACGTCCTCCGGTTTGCCGGATTGTCGATTACGGAAAGTATAAGTATGAGATGTCGAAGCAGAAGAAGGCGGACAAGCCGAAGAAGCGGGAGAAGGAAGTAAAATTCCGGGTGAACATCGATCCTCATGATTATGGGATCAAGATGATGCACGCGGAGGACTTTCTCACTAATGGTTTCAAGGTTCGCGTCCAGCTTCAGTTTCGCGGTCGGCAGATGGCTCACAAAGAACTGGGATTTGTATTGATGCAGCGGGTCAAAGAAGACCTCTCGACGGTCGCAAACTGCGATCTTGAGCCCAAGCTCAACAACCGGAATATTCTCATGATGCTTTCGCCGCTTCCTCCGGAGAAGCAAAAGCGCAAGTTCCGTAAGGACGATGAGGAGTACGACCTTGAGGAATCCGAAGCCGCTCACGCAGAACATGAGGATGAAGATCCTCATGATGAGGATGAAGATGCTTCTACTCCCAGCGAAGACTCAACCGCTGAGGGTGAGGTCGCCGCTGAGGACGAAGAATCATCGGAGGATGCGGATTCATCTGAGAAGGAAGCGTAAGCTTTCGCTCAGCACGTTTTCCCGAATCCCCGCGCGACGCTGTGGAAAATCTCCTGCTTTTTGATATCGACGGCACCCTCATTGATACTGAGGGTGCCGGTCTCATTTCTCTGGAAGAGGGGATGTTTTCGGCTTTTCCGGATTTGTCTGGAAAACCGTTTCCACCCCTGGACCTCGGCGGAGCGACTGATGGCAGTGTCGTCGCTTTCCTCTTTGAGTCCTTTGAGTTGGATGACCATCCGGAAAACAGGACTCGCTTTTTTGATTCCTACCTCACGGCCTTGAAAGGACGGCTAAAATCGTTTGAAAAGGAGGGGAAAGGGCGGCTTCTCCCCGGCGTCGTTCCGCTCCTGGAGGCGCTGGCGATGTGTCCCGATCGAATGACGCTGGGCATACTCACCGGGAACACGGCGGAAGGAGCGAAGGCAAAACTCAGGCACTATGGTGTCGATCATCATTTCGTATTCGGAGCCTACGGTGACGATCATGCCGACCGCAATGCACTGGGACCGATTGCGCTCCGGCGGGCGGAGGTGGACCATGGGCTGAAATTTGAGCCGGCAAAGGTCGTCGTGATCGGAGACACGCCGAAAGACGTTATCTGTGCTCGTGCCTTTGGTGCCCGCGTCATCGCCGTCGCGACCGGTGCTTCATCGCATCAGGATCTGGCCGCGACTGATCCTGACATGCTCCTGCATGATTTAGAAAATACGGATCATACTATCTCCGTGATTGAATCAGTTTTCGGGTAGTCTTCTCACCTAAGCACTTTACAGAAACCGCGAAATCTGTTGAAGTTCACCCCTCACATTAAAAAAATCTATCCCCCTTAAATGAAAAACACAATCATCGCCCTACTCGTCACGACACTTCTGGTCTGCATCGTGAACCTTCTTGCAACCCTCGGATTTTTAGGCGGCGCGACCGGAGGATCCGGCAGCTACGAATATCAGGCTTTAAATGCCCAGCAGATGGACGCGATCGGATTTCGTGCCGTCGCCGAGGAGGAGGGGCTGGAAGTTTCTGAAGAAGGCGAAATCAATTTCCCCCAGGAGATGGTCGACAAGATTGCCAAGATTAACATGCTTCCCAAAACGATCCACGTGGTCGAGAAAGACGGCGGCTGGTCGCTCGTAGGCGTGACAGGTGACAATCATTATTTGTTCCGTCGCGCGAAGTGATTCTCTACTTTGCGAGCGACATCCCCGCCCAAACGGCGAGGAGTCCGAGGACGACACTCGCCGTGATGTTGCCGATGGCCAAGACTGCGTGGCCGGTGCGCAGTAGCTCCAGTGTGTTCCAACTGAAGGTGGAGAAGGTCGTGAAGCTGCCGAGAAATCCGGTGAAAACGGCGAGTTGAATCGTGTCCGAAAACCAGGCCCGGTTCTCGAATAGAGTGAAAAGCCAACCGAAAAGGAAGCAGCCGACCACGTTCACGAGGAGAATTCCCCACGGGAATGGGCTTTGACTGAACCGGGAATCGACCCAGTAGTGAATGCCCCATCTCGACACGGCGCCGAATGCTCCACCGAGCATGAGGGCAGCTATCGCCTTGATCATTCTGCGTGAGCTGAAATCGATCAGTAGTTCAGCACCTGAAGTGCTTTCGGAAGAAACTGTCCGTTTTTGCGGATCAGTTTTCCGTCGAAGTAGATTTCGCCGCCTCCGTAGTCAGGGCGCTGAATATTCACGAGATCCCAGTGGACCGAACTACGATTGGAGTTGTCCGCGACCTCATAGGCCTGGCCGGGAGTGAAGTGAAAGCTGCCCGCGATCTTTTCATCGAAAAGAATGTCGCGCATTGGCTCTTTGATCTCCGGATTGAATCCGATCGCGAATTCCCCGATGTAGCGGGAACCGGGATCAGTATCGAAAATCTTGTTGAGTGCCTTCGTGTTGTTCGCGGTCGCCTTCACGATCTTTCCTTCGTCGAACTCCAGTTTCACGTTGTCGAAGGCGATTCCCTGATAGATCGAAGGAGCATTGTAGCTGATCACTCCCTCAACCGAATGTTTCACCGGAGCGGTGAAGCACTCTCCATCGGGGATGTTGTGAGTTCCCCCGCAGGCGATCCCGGGGAGTCCTTTGATGCTGAAACGGAGATCCGTGCCCGGCCCCATGATGTGGACGTCGTCCGTTTCCGTCATGAGCTTGGCGAGGGCTGACATGCCGCGCTTGAGCTTTCCGTAATCGAGGAGGCAGACCTTGAAGTAGAAGTCCTCAAACGCTTCTGTCGACATCCCTGCGCTCTGCGCCATTGAGGCGTGGGGCCAGCGAAGGACGCACCACCGGGTTTTGTTGACCCTCTCATTCAAGACCGGGCGCATCTTTGATGAAAGCATCTGGATCTTGGCCGAAGGCACGTCGGAAAGCTCGTTCACATTGTAACTTCCACGGATCGCGATGTAGCAGTCCATGTTTTTCATCTGGTGCATCGCATGCTTCGCGATCGCCGAATACTGTTCCTCAGTCGCTCCGTGCCCCATTTCGCGGGTGATGCGGGCATTGTGAATGTTGATAAAGGGAGTGGCCTTGACGGAGCGCACCTCGCGAATCAGCGCGATTCCCATTTCCTCGGGCACGTCGAACAGCTCGATGAGGACGTTCTCGCCAGGTTTGGTTTCCGTGGAATATCGGACGAGTTGGCGGGCGAGGTCATCGTAACGCGGATCTTTCATGTGGTAGTCTCAGTGGAAAACCGGATTGTGAAAAGCAGAATTTGTGGCGTAGTTGAATGAATGGCAGACCGGTATATCAGCACCCTTGCAGAGATCGCCGAGATCCGCGCCCGTCTTGAAGCGGACGGGGGGAAGCTCGTCCTCACCAATGGCGCGTTCGACCTTCTCCATGTCGGGCATCTACGCTATTTGAACGAGGCGGCTGCGCTCGGTGATTACCTCGTTGTGGCGATCAATTCGGATGCCTCAGTCGAGGAATTGAAGGGTCCGGGGCGCCCCATCAATTCTGCTGATGAGCGGGCGGAAATGCTCTGTGCCCTGCGGGCGGTCGATTCGGTGGTGGTCTTTGACAGCCTCAGAGCGACGGCGGTGATTGAGGCCATCAATCCGCATGTTTACACGAAAGGCGGGGATTATACGGTTGCGTCGCTTATTGATGAAGAGCGTGAACTTCTGCAGCGGCTCGGAACGGAGGTGCGAATTCTCTCTCTCGTGCCCGGCAAGTCGACGAGTTCCACTCTCCTTAAATTGTCAGAGAATCCGGACCGCGCGAAACGAATCGCTATTCTCGGTTCCGGAGAGGGAACGAATGCGAGGGCAATTCTTGAAGCGGCGGCAGATGGGCGACTTGGTGCTGAAGTTGCTCTCATCATTTCGGATCGTCGGGATTCCGGGGTGCTTGCGGCTGCGGAGGAATTTGAGGTGCCCGGTCTCCACATTTTTCCGGGAACGGAAAAGGGAGGCCAGCTCACGGATGCCGCCTTAAAAGAAATGACGGATCGAATGGTGGCTGCCGGAATCGATCTAATTGCCCTTGCCGGATTCATGAGGATAGTTCGCGATCCGCTCCTGAGCACTTTTGATGGACGCATCTTGAATCTGCATCCTTCTCTGCTTCCTGATTTTCCGGGTCTCAATCCAGTTTCACAGGCCATTGAAACAGGTTCGGCGGAGACTGGAGTGACCATTCATCTTGTCGATGCCGGAATCGACACGGGCGAAGTCCTGAGACAGGAAACAGTCACGATCAGTCCGCACGAGACCGAGGCGTCATTACTTGCCAAAATTCATGCAGTGGAACATCGAATTTATCCCGAGGTGATCGCCGAGCGCGTGAAGACGATTCATGGATAGTCATCCCGGGAAGCAGATTTCCGTCGTGGTTCCTTGCTTCAATGAGGTGGCGACAATTAAACAAATCCTGGAAGCGATTCAGGCCGGTCCGCTCAAGAATCTCGAAGTGGTCGTGGTCGATGATGGTTCGAACGATGGCACGGCCGAAGTTCTGAGCGAAGAATTGGCGGGCCTGTATCAGCACCTCGTTCTTCATGCGGAAAATTGCGGAAAAGGTGCCGCGCTCCGGACCGGTTTTGCCAAGGCATCCGGTGATATCGTTATCGTGCAGGACGCTGACCTTGAGTATGACCCGCGTGAATATCCGCTGCTCGTGCAGCCGATCCTCGAAGGAAAAGCGGAAGTGGTTTTCGGTTCGCGTTTTGCGGGAGGTGGACCGCATCGGGTTGTCTACTTTTGGCACATGGTAGGAAACAAATTTCTGACCCTGCTTTCCAATATTTTTACGAATATCAACCTCACCGACATGGAGACCTGCTACAAGGTTTTCACGCGGAGCGTCCTTGATCAGATTTCAATTGAGGAGAACCGCTTCGGTTTCGAGCCGGAAGTGACCGCAAAGGTGGCGCGACTCAAGGTGCCGATCTTTGAAGTCGGCATTTCCTACTACGGGAGAACCTACGAGGAAGGAAAAAAGATTGGATGGAAAGATGGAGTGCGATCCATCTATGCCATCTTCAAATACAATCTCTTCCGGTGAGAAGGATTAAATTTCAACCGCAAAACGGTCATTGGTCCGTATCGAGCGCACGACGGCAGTCATGAGGTCGATCACTTTCTCGACATCTCCGAAATCTGCCATCTCCACAATCGAGTGCATGTAGCGAAGCGGGAGTGAAATGAGGCCACAGGGAATACCACTGCGGAGATGGTAGATCGAATCGGTGTCCGTCCCCGAGTAGCGGGAAGAAGATTCGTGCTGCAAGGGGATTTCGTGAACTGCCGCCTCTTCGATAATGCGTTGCACCACTTGCGGATGATTGCAGGTCCCGTGGGTGATCGACGGACCGCCTCCCAAAATGATTTTGCCGTGCTGCGTGTGCTTGATTTCAGGACTATCAGTCGCATGGGTGACGTCGAGAACGATGCAAATGTCAGGCTGGAGACGGTAGGCTGCCATCTTCGCACCAAAGCCGCCGATCTCCTCCTGCACGGCGTTGAGCGCGACACAGGTCGCAGTCGGGCGATCCTCTGCGAGACGGCGGGTCACCTCGGAAATGATGAAGCCACCAATGCGGTTGTCGAGGGCGCGACCGACGATCTGATTTTTGCCGAAGGGAACCGCGCTGTCCGCGTAGACGGACGGATGGCCGACTCGAATCCCCATCTCTTCTACGTCTTTCGCTGACTTGGCTCCAATATCGACGTATAGCTCGTGCACTTCAGGCGCTTTCTCGCCATCCTTGCGGTCACGAATGTGGATCGCGGTATTCCCGATGATGCCGAGGACATCGCCTTTGTCGCCAAAGATCGTGAGGCGTCGGCCTCGTGCGGTCGCCCAGTCGGAGCCGCCGATACGGTCGACGTGGAGGTAGCCGTCGTCCGTGATATATTTGACGATGAATCCGATCTCGTCTGCGTGCGCCTCGATCATGATCGTGGGCGCTTTGTCGTCCGTGCCTTTTACCGTCGCCCAGGCGCTGCCGTAGGTGTCGCTCTCAACCGAGTCCGCGAACAGGCGGCAGCGGTTCGCCCAGACGCGCTGGCCTTTGACCTCAAAGCCGGTTGGGCTCGGGGTGTTGAGAAGCTCGTAGAGGAATGATTCAGCTTGTGGGTCCATGAGGATGACTGTGGAAATTGGGAAGAGTTGAAGCGAACGTGTTACGTTCGTAAAAGCAGCATGGGCATCCTGCCCATGCTGCTATTCCATCATGAGGGTAGTCGGATTATTCGGTGCCGGTCTCTTCATCCGATGGAGTCGGGGTGTCGGTGCCCTCTTCGCCTTCGGTCGAAATTACTTCGTCGTCCGTCGGGACCACCTCATCACCGTCCGGCGGCTCTTCCTCATTCACGACACGGGCGACGTCCTGGATTGCTTCGCCATCCTTGGTCTTCATGAGGATAACACCCTGAGCGTTTCGACCAGTGAGTCTTGCGCTGGAGGCTTTGATCCGGACCGATTGCCCTTTGTTGGTCATGAGCATGACATCGTCTTCTTCGGCGACTCGGAGCGCACAGACGACGCGACCGGTTTTCTCGGTCACTTTCATTGTGATGACTCCTTTTCCGCCGCGGCCTTTCGTGGGGTAGTCCTCAAACGGAGTCCGTTTCCCGAGGCCCTTTTCACTCACCACGAGAAGCTGTTCGTTGTTGTCGACGACAGCGAGAGAAACGAGAAAATCATCGGTGCCCGGACGAATCCCGGCGACCCCGGAGGAGTTACGTCCCATCGAGCGAATGTTCGATTCGTTGGTGCGAACCGCGTAGCCTTTACTGGTCACCAGTGAAATGTCATCGGTCCCATCGGTCATTTTCACGTCGATGAGTTCATTCTCTTCCTCGATCTTGATTGCGATAATACCGTCCTTCCGGTAATTCCGGAAATTAGAGAGTTTCGTCTTCTTCACTTTTCCGCTGCGGGTCGCGAAAAGAACAAACTGATCTTCAACAAAGGTGGCGTCTTTGTCCTCGTTTCCGACCGCGACAATTCTGAGCACCGAAGCAATCGACTCCTCGGGCTTCAGGTTGAGAAGGTTCTTGATTGACCGCCCTTTTGAGATGCGGCTGCCTTCCGGAATTTGGTAAACCCGCTCAATGTAAACGCGCCCTGTGTTCGTGAAAAACATCAGGTAATCGTGAGCTGTCGCCGCAAAGAGATGCTCCACGAAGTCGGCTTCTTCAGCCTCATCGACGACTTCCCGGGTCTCCATGCCCTTGAGACCTTTTCCGCCCCGGGCTTGCGTCCTGAACTCGGAGACAAGAGTCCGCTTAATGTAGCCACGATGGGAAATCGTGATCATGTTCGACTCGTTCGCGATGAGATCGACGTTCGCGATTTCGCCTTCGTAGGCTGCAAAATCGGTCTTCCGCGGGGTCGCCCATTTTTCCTGAATCTCACGGAGCTCGTCCTTGATAATTTGCAGAACGCGTTCCTCGCGGGCGATGATGTCGAGGAGATCTTTGATCGTCTCAAGGAGTTCGTCGTAATCCGCTTTGATCTTGTCGCGCTCAAGTCCGACGAGCTGGTAGAGGCGCAGCTCAAGGATGTGGCCGACTTGCACGTCGGTAAGGACGTAGCGACCCTCGATCATTTTCAAGCTTGGCTGATCACGGAGGAGGATGCCGAGGGCTTCGGCGGCCTCCGGCGCGAAGGTGTACGCTTTGATCTTTTCGCGCGCTTCATCCCGCGTTTTCGAATCGCGGATCATCTTGATGAAATCATCGAGATTTCCGAGGGCGAGCAAATAGGCTTCGAGCTTTTCAGCATTCTTCTCAGCCTGGGCGAGTAACCAGCGGGTCCGGCGGAGAATCACCTCGCGGCGATGCTCGATGTAACAAACGAGCGCGTCTTTCACTGAAAGGAGCTTCGGACGACGGTCGTCGATCGCGAGCATGTTAGCGGAGTAGGACGACTCCAGCGCGGTGTGCTTGTAGAGATTGTTGAGGACGACCTGAGCTCGTGAGTCCCGCTTCAAGTCAACAACGACGCGGGTGTTTTCGTCCGACTCATCGCGGACTGCTGAAATTTCCGGAAGAATCTTCTGGTTTGCGAGTTCGGCGATGCGCTCGACGAGACGAGCCCGGTTCACGACGTAGGGGATTTCCGTGATGATGATTTGTTCGCGCCCTGATGGTGATTGCTCGACCGTGGCACGCCCCCGCACCCGGATCGATCCGCGACCGGTCCGGGAATACTCGTGAACGCCCTTCATTCCGAGAATCGTACAACCGGTCGGGAAATCAGGCCCTTTGATTAACTGGAGGAGTTCCTCATGGGTGATGTCCGGATTGTCGATCGTGGCACAGACGCCGTCGATGACCTCGCCGAGGTTGTGTGGCGGAATGTTAGTCGCCATGCCGACGGCAATACCGGTTCCGCCGTTGACGAGCAGGTTTGGAACCGCCGCCGGGAAAACAACCGGTTCCTGACGGGTTTCGTCGTAGTTCTGAACGAAATCGACGGTGTCCTTCTCCATGTCCGTCATGAGGACATGACCGACGTGAGTGAGACGGGCCTCAGTATATCGCATCGCCGCCGGGGGATCGCCCTCGACGGAACCGAAGTTACCCTGACCTTGAATCAAAATTTCCCGCATCGTCCATGGCTGCGCCATGTTCACGAGGGTGGGGTAGATTGTCGCTTCGCCGTGCGGGTGATAGTTGCCGGAGGTATCACCACAAATTTTGGCGCACTTTCGATAATGCTTGCCCGGGGCGAGCCCGAGATCATTCATTGCGAGAAGGATGCGTCGCTGCGAGGGCTTCAAGCCATCACGGGCGTCAGGTAGCGCCCGTGAAATAATCACCGACATAGAATAGTCGAGGAACGAATTCGACATCTCGTCAGCCACGGAAATGGGCTCGATGTCTCTTTCGTAGGGCGGGATTGCGGGAGTTTCGTCTGCCATGGGAAAATGACCGCTTCGCGGTCAGGAGAAAAAAATTTGAGAAGAAAAGGAGTCGAGAAGCTTGTGATTAGATATCCAGATTTCGGACACTGAGTGCGTTGTCTTCGATGAAGCGGCGGCGGGGTTCGACGACGTCACCCATGAGGATCGTGAACATTTTGTCTGCCTCGACCATGTTATCGTCGTCCATTTTGACGCGGAGGAGTTTGCGGTTTTCCTTCTGCATCGTCGTGACATAAAGCTCCTTCGCGTTCATCTCGCCGAGACCCTTGAAGCGCTGCAACTGCATTCCGCGTTTACCGATTTCGGTGACGGTTTCGAGAATCTCCGGAACACTGAAGACAGGGTGCGATTTCGCATTTTCGCTGTCGCTTTCAAGGACTTCAAAGAGGGGGCTGTCCTGTGAGGAGAAGTGTTCAATCGGCAGTCCCAGCTCGGAAAGGCGGGAGAGCACTTTCTGAATCGGCTTCGCTTCGTGAATCTCAATGAGGCGACCGCGACGGATCACTCCGCGTTCGGCCGCGACGGAAGAGGCGGGCGGTGCGGTGGGATCGACAGGGGCTTCGGTCTCAGAGTCACTGGCCTCAAGAGTCGTTTCAGCCCCTTCCTCGACTTCAACTACTTCGACCGGAGCGACTTCTTTTCTCCCGAAAAGGTGAAGATCACGATTTTCAGCCGCGAAATCCCGGAGGTCGGATTCCTCAACGAAATACTTCACGTGGATGTTATTTCCGTCGCGGATCTGAACGAGATATTCAGGGAGTTCGTCGCCTTTGCCTGCGGCGAGATATTCTTCGAAATCGCCGGAGTTCCGGGTGATGACGTTGTTGTAACGGCTCAGCTTGGAAAGCAGGGTCAGGATTTCGCGGAGGGCTTCCGAACTCACTTCCTCCTCACTTCCAATAATGCGGAGACGAGCATCCTCGGAACCAAGGTCGATGAGGATTTTGCTCAAATCTTCGTCATCCGCGACATACTGCTCCTTTTTCTTCCGTGTGATTTTGTAGAGCGGAGGCTGCGCGATGTAAACGTAACCTGCCTTCACGAGCGGAAGCATCTGGCGGCAGAAGAACGTCAGAAGCAGTGTGCGAATGTGAGAGCCGTCGACGTCCGCATCGGTCATGATAATGACTTTGTGGTAGCGAACTTTCTCGAGATTAAATGCGCCTTCCTGATCCCCGTCGCCGATCCCGGCTCCGAGGGCGGTGATCATGGTTTGAATCTCCTTGTTTTGAAGGACCTTGTCCAAACGTGCCTTCTCGACATTGATCAACTTACCGCGGATCGGCAGGATTGCCTGTGTTCGGCGATCACGGCCCTGCTTTGCGGAACCTCCCGCTGAGTCGCCCTCGACAATGTAGATTTCAGATTCCTTCGGGTCGCGTGACGAGCAATCAGCCAGTTTTCCGGGCAGACCGCCACCGGTCATCGCCGATTTGCGGACTGTCTCGCGGGCCTTTCGAGCCGCTTCCCGCGCACGGGCGGCATTGAGGACTTTCTCGACGAGCTTCTTCGCGAGCGCTGGGTTTTCCTCGAAAAATGCAGTCATCCCCTCGTAGACGATCGAGCCAACGACGCCTTCGACCTCGTTGTTGACGAGCTTTTCCTTGGTCTGGGAACTGAAGCGCGGGTTCGGGTGTTTCACGGAAATGACCGCCATGATCCCTTCGCGGGCATCTTCTCCGGAGAGCGCGGGATCCTTGTCCTTGAGCAGCTTATTCGCCTTCGCGTAGTTGTTGATCGCACGGGTCAGAGCACCGCGAAAGCCCGAGAGGTGCGCGCCGCCATCGCCATTCGGAATCGAGTTCGCAAAGCAGAGGACGTTCTCGTGATAGTCCCCGGTGTATTGGAGGACAACATCGGCGTAACATTCGTCTTCGAGCGTCTTGCCATCGTCATCGATCTCAACCATGCGCTTTCCGCGAAGCACGATTGGATTTTCATGCGCCAGCTCTTTGTTTTCGCCCATCTGACGGACGAACTCGACGATGCCGTCTTCGTAGTAAAAGTCCTTGGAGCGTTCCGTATCACCGCGCTCATCAACAAGGTGGATTTTGACGCCGGGGTTTAGGAAAGCGAGCTCGCGGAGGCGGGCAAGGAGGTAATCGAAGTTAAATTCGATGCCGCCGGTGAAAATCGTCGCATCGGGGAAAAAGGTGATCTTCGTCCCGGTTTCAGTTTTGTCATCGAGCTCACCGATCACTTCGAGAGGCCGCGTCGTTTTACCGCGTTCGAACTCGATCAGGTAAACTTTCCCATCGCGGCGAATTTCACATTTGAACCAATCGGAAAGAGCGTTCACACATTTCGCGCCGACCCCGTGGAGACCGCCGGAAAATTTATAGGCACCCTGTCCAAATTTACCACCGGCATGAAGTCGCGTGAGGACGAGTTCGACGGCGGGAATACCGGACTTCTCGTGCATATCGACCGGAATACCGCGGCCGTCGTCTTCCACGGTGAGCGAGCCATCCGAATTCAGGGAAATCGTAATGAAATTACAATGTCCCGCGAGGTGCTCATCGATCGAGTTGTCCAGCACCTCGAAAACGGCATGGTGGAGTCCCCGCTCGGTGGCCGGATCTCCGATATACATTCCGGGGCGTTTGCGGACCGCATCGAGACCTTCGAGTTGGTTGATTTGACTGGCGTCGTAATCACCGGTCGGCTTCGGCGGGGTGTTGTCTTCAGCAGGATCTGACATAGGGAATTCCTCGGGGATGAAAAACAGGAAACAACGCAGTGGGAGGGGCAGAAAACCTCTCCCGGAAAAAGCGTGTTCCGATCCTGTCACTATGGCGAGGAAGCGCGAAAGATCAACGGTTTGCGGCCTTTTCAGGCGGTAAAAACGCCCCTTTTTCAGGGTTTTTTGCGATCTGTTCTTAAGAACGCTTAAGAATCCCTATTTTTGAGAAATTTCGACCAAAAATGGACGCGGAATTTGTACACCAAACAGGGTTAGGTCGATGACCTAACCCTGTTGAATGGAACTCTTTTTCCTTATCTTAATCCTTTTCCTTTTATCCGATCTGCAACCGTAGGAAAAAGAAAAAGAGTGAAGTGCGGGGCGACTCAGTTTTCCTTCATAAAGGCGACGAGGTCGGCGACGTCCTGCGCGGTGAGCCCGAGTTGAGCGGCAGACATCATGAGGCTGCGCTTCATTTTCGGGGTGCCTTTGATTTGGCCCTTGGGAATCATTTGGGTGACGCCGCCCATGCTCACCGTGATGAGTGGATTGCCCTCCTGGATGACCATGCCGTGAATGGTTTTGCCGTCATTCATTTTCACCTCGGTTCCGTCAAAGCCGTGGGCAATGTCAGCACTTGGATCGACAATGGAGAGCGCGATCACTTCTGCGGTCTGGGTTTTGCCCCAGCCATCGAGAGCGGGTCCATACTGCACTCCCATGCCGCCGATTTCATGACACATGATGCATCGCGCCGAGGTCATCTTGCCTTTCACCGGATCGCCGGTGAGGGCGAGAACCTGCTCGACGGTGATCGCGTTTTTCATGGCCTCGTCCGGTTCCGGAGTCGTGATCTCCTGAATCACCACTTTGGCCGGGTCGTAGATGCCACGCTCTTTCAGCAGGGTCATGAGGTCGTAGGACTGCCAGTGGTTGTTCGCCCGGTTCATGAGCCACCAGGTGGCGTCGGCTTTGAGCGGAGTGTCCAGCATCGCCAGATTCAGCATCGCATCGACCGCAGTCTTCGTGTTGATGAACGCAATCGCATCGAGCGCCTGTTTCCGGAGTTTCTGGGAGATCCCTTCGTTCTTCACGCGAATGGTGAAGTCATCGACGGCAGAGGAGAGGTGAAGGCGCCAGGCGATCGCGGCAAACGGCTCGCTCCAGGCGCGTGAATCTTCGCTTCCCATGGCGGCTTTGATCGCCTCATAGACTTCTTTCTCTTTGCCGGCGGCACCGGTTCCGAGGGCTTCAAGATAGCTGCGATCTTCTCCGTCGAATCCGGAAGCAACCATGACGAGAATTTCTTTCGCGGTCTCGATCGTCTCGTTGCGCATTGAGAGGGCGACCTCGCGGCGGACGGCGGGGTTCTCATCAGCAGCCAAACGCATCGCGCTGGCGAGGAAGTCGAGGTTCGCCCGACGCATCGCACGGTAGGCGGCGATCTTCAGCTCCGGCGTGGCCTGCTCGGCGGGATAACCGGCGACACGCGGGCCACTGATGCCGAGTTGGTAGAGGAGATAAACGGCGCGTGCCTGAATGTAGGGATTCTCATCCTTGAGTAGTTCCGCGACCGGATCGAGGGCGGCGCGGCCCTGAGCCTTGAGCCGCTCGAATCCCATCGCGCGCACGTTGGGGGCAGGGGATTTGAGGGCGAGAATCTGACCTTCGATGGTGTCGAGATCGATTTCCGGAATAACGGGCTTGAAGCCCTTCGGAGCGATTCGATAGATCGCGCCGGAACAGGTTTCATCGAGATCCTGGTGACCGCCGACCCGGGGGTCATACCAATCGGAAACGTAGAGTGCGCCGTCAGGGCCAATCGCGATGTCGGAAGGGCGGAAGAGGGTTTTCGTTTCATTTCGCACACTGTCGCTGCCACCGAGGAAATCGGAGCCGGCGAAACGTGATTCGGCATCCCTTCCGTTCTCGTGCTCCCCGGCGGGGTTACTCGTCATGAAATCCATGCGGTCGAGTTTGAATCCGGCTCCTTCGAGTTCCGGCTGATAGCCGAAGACGACATTCCGACCCGGTTCACAGGCGAGGAAAGTTCCGATCCAGTCTTCACCGAGGGCACCGTTTTCGTAGTAGACATTCCCGGTCGGTGAGCCGCCGCCGTAGACATCACCAGCGGGGGTGATGCCGGGATCATCCTGACGCCATTCTGCAGTCGCAATGGTCTGGCCGGGGCGCTTGTCGACGCGCCAGGTGCGCTGACCGTCGTTTGAGGAGAATCCAAAATTGGCATACTCCATGACCCAACTCACGCGGCAGGCGGGCGGGTCGTCGTTGTCATTTTGAAAGACATCGCCGAAGGAATTGATCGATTGCTCGTAGGAGTTCCGATAGTTGTGACCGATGATCTCGGCGTCAGTGCCGTCGGGATTCATGCGGACCGTGAATCCGCCGACATAGGTGTGGCCGTCATCACTGGCCTCTCCGGCGAGGGCGGCGCTGTCGTGTGGATATTCGAAGGGGCCGATCGGCTTGGGGCGGTAGGATCCGAAAACCGAAAATGTTTTCCCGGATTTGTCGGTGAACTTCGCTCCGCAGTTTCCGGAATTGAAATACCATTTCCCATCGGGGCCGACAGTGACCGAGTGGAGCGAGTGGTCGTGGTTTTGGCCATTGAAACCGGTGAGAAGGACCTCGCGCTTATCGATCGCAGGGTCGAACTTGAGGTCGCGATCTTCGTCGGTATAAACGAGAAGGTGAGGGGGCTGTGAGACCACAATCTGGTTGTCGATCACGGCGACACCGAGAGGAGCAACGAGGAGCGGCTCCTGGACAAAGGTGTGGCTTGAGTCGGCGGTGCCGTCTCCGTTCGTGTCTTCGAGCACCATGATGCGATCGCCTTCCGGCTGACGTTCGTGATTTTTGCGATAGCGGACTCCTTCGGCGACCCAGATGCGGCCGTCTTTATCGATGTCGATATTTGTCGGATTATAGAATTGCGGCGACGTCGCCCAGACCGTGACTTCGAGACCTTCGGGCACGACAAAAAGTTCTTCAGGAACAATTTCTGCATCGGCATGGGGGAATTTGGGCGCTTCATCCTGGGCCGGAAGGGGGCTCGTCAGGATCAAGCTGGAAGCCAGGCCGGCAATGAATCCGAACGAGAGGGGGGATTTGAGTTTCATAGAAATTTAAGGAGATTTTAATTCTGTGCCACGAGTCGCCGAATTCAAGCAGGAGCCAAGCCTCAATGACGCTAAAGATCGAGGGATTGGAACGATAGAATGCTTGCCAATCAGGCCTCGGGTCGGAGAGTGTGCGTGAGATGGCCGTTCATTCCAAGCCTTTATTGATCTTCGATTTCGATGGCACTCTTGCCAATACTCTCGAAACCGGGATCGGCATTTTTAACGAACTCGCTCCCGGCTATGGGTTGAAATCGGTGACGCTTGATGAGGTGCAGGAACTGCGGAAACTGAACACACGGGCTCTTCTTGATCAGCTCGGGATCTCGCGCCTACTTGCCGTGAAGCTGGGAGCTCACATTCGTAAGGTGCTCCACCAGCAGATGGATGAAGTGGAGATGATCCACGGCATGAAAGAGGCGGTGCTGGAACTCCATGATGCCGGCTTCCGACTGGGAGTCTTAAGTTCGAATTCGGCGGACAATGTCAGGCTGGTATTGCGTCGCTTCGGTTTGCTGGATTGCTTTTCTTTTATCGAAGCGGGGGTGAGCCTTTTCGGGAAATCTCATCGAATCCTCAGCGTGTTGAGAAAGGAAGCCCGGGAACCGGGCTCTGCGATCTACGTGGGCGACGAAACCCGTGACATGGAAGCGGCGAGAGACAGCAAGGTCAGTGGTCTTGCGGTTTGCTGGGGGGCGAATGGCCGGGAGGCGATGGAAACCGAGGGACCGGAGTTCTGCATCGATCACCCTGAAGAGCTTATCGTTTGCGCCCGTTCTTTCGAAGCGAGGGTTTAAAGGTCAGTCCCAAACCCAGTGCTTGAGCCTCATCTGCTCAGCGAGGTTTGATGCCTCGATTGCTCTCGGGCCGTTCTTTCGGGAAAGGGTGTCCGCCATTTTGATCGCGGCGCGCCAATCTTTGTTTTCCTCAAGGATTCGGATGGCGAAAAAACCGGCGCGGAAAACCCATTCCTGAGTTTTGAGATCGGCATCCGCAGAAAGTCCGACTTCTGAGTCGGAGGAGCTCTCGACAATCGAGCGATAGAGTTCGAGTGCGACCTCTTGGTTTCCGATTGCTTCGAGGCAGCGGGCTCTTCGCAGAGCGGCTGAGTAGCGCCAATAAGTGGGGGCCGCAGCGAGCGTTGAAAGATCGGAGAATTTTTCCGCCGCTTGAAGCAGAAGCGCTTCATCCTGTCCCGCCGCGAGTGCTTCCAGATACCAGGCATATCCGGTGTCAGCGAGAGCTGCGAAATGCATCTCTGAGTTTGGGGTAGCCATTTCGATAATCTCTGCGAAAACGTTTCGCGCTTCATTGAAGCGGTCCAGTTTCAAAAACAAAAGCCCGAGCCCGTGTCGTCCTTCAATGACATACGGACCCTTACCGTAGGCAATTTTTTTCCAGGCAAGGATTGCTTCATCACCGGGTGGGCTTGATTTGGCGGCAAAGAGTGGCGCGAGATCCGAGAAGGGGGATTCAGGAAACTCCCCCGCGACGCGGTCGAAGAGCAGGTTCGCTTCCGAAAGGCGATTTTCTTCGAAGTAGCTTCGTGCGAGGAGCATTGCGACCTCGGCAAAGTAGTCTGAGCCCGGCCACTCGCGGAGAAAGGTTTCCGCTCTTTGCGTGAAGTTCAGAGCATTGTTGTCGATCAATTCGAGCCAGACTCCGGTGTAATCAAGTCGCTCGTTTTGTGAAAGTGTCAGGGCCTGCGTTCTCAGTGATTCGAAAATGAGGCGGGCTGCTTGGGGGCGGGCCGGAGCTTGATTGAGATGGATTTCAGCAAGGGCGAGCTGTGCCTCGACCCGATTGGGATGAGACGGGCTTTCACGAATAAAAGATTGGAGATATGTCAGGGCATCGGGCTCCGCCCGAGCCGCACCGTAGAGGCCTGCGAGGTAAGTGATGTTGGCGACTCTCACCGAATTTGGAGCGAGCTTTTTGAGGGAGTCTTGAAGAAGGAGGAATGATTCAAAATCTTCGGCCTTGAGGGTCGTGAGCGCGGCGTTGTAGAGACTTCGGTGGCGATTCTCAAGGCTTCCCACTTCGGAGAGTCGCAAAAATTCCTCACTCGCCTTTTCGAATCGAGCGGACTCATAGTCAGCGGAGGCGAGAGCGTGCTTTTCATGAAGGAGGAAATCGGGAGTATTCACGAGGTCTGCGGAAATCGAGCTGACATCGGAGGGGGCTTCCGTCCATCTCAGGAGACGGATTCTGACTTCGTCTGCGTAAAAATTTCCCGGGTGCTTTTTCGTCCACGCGTCGAGCCGGGGCTGCAAAGTCTCTTCATCAGGTTCTGTGATTGTGAGGAAAAAGGAGGCCCCGGTGGCGAGGGGAGCCTCATCGCCGGAAGCCCATGACTCAATCGTCTCGCGCGGCACTTTTACCATGGCGGTCTTTTCAGCCTGCTCGAGGATGAGGAATTTCCGAAGGCGGTTCTTTTCGTCAGTTTCTTCGCGGATCGATTCCAAAATCAATTTGAATGCTTCGGAGGTCCGACCGAGTTGGATCAGATTCCAGGATTGCAGATTCAGTTTAATGAGCGGATCGATCTGATCTCCCGCCGCGCCAAGCCGCTTCAGCGCGGCTTCGTGGTCAGAGGTTTTTCCGCAAATCAAAGCCGCCTGGAGGTTCGCGTCCGGTGTCGTGATCGACGAAATGGTTCCCAATAACTCATTCGCCCCGGCGGCGTCGCCCAGCATCGCGAGGCAAAACGCGTGATTAAGTCTTATGGTTTCGCCAGGATCGCCGGGGAGTCCACGGAGAGGACCGTATGCCTCGATCGCATCGGCGAATCGAAGTTGTTTCTGTAGCGCGAGGGCGGACCAGCGAAGTCTCGCCGGTGAGGGAGCGAGCGAGGGATTCCGGTCCAGCCATTGCACGGCCTTGGCGGTGTCGTCATTCTTCACCCACGCTTCGAGAAGTCGCGACGTCACGAATTCTTTTTCGACCTCGCCGGCTCCTTCCGATTCCAGGGTGTCCCAGGCTTTGAGAAGATGGTCCGAAGCTGTTCCGTAACGGGAATCGGCGAGGGCGCGGCAACCGTCACGAAACGAGCTTAGGTCTGAAAGGCTTTCTTGAGAAACGGATATTCCCCCAAAGGCCAGCCAAAGACAGCCGCTGACCACAAGGCTAAACCATCGTCGAAGGGGGTTCATGTCAGGATCACTCTGTGGTGTGACTTTTAACAAAGTCGATCATCTTTGCCGGGTCGCCTCCAGTGCTCCAAACCGCGCGAAGAAAATCAGCGGGTGCAATCTGATGCGTTCTCAAAAAGTTCCGGTCTCCGCCACAGCAAAACATGATCTCAGGATCGAGCTCGCCCCTGAGTTTTCCGACCGCTTTCATGATGATGCGGGGAAGCCAGGTGATGCCGTCGAGATCCTCGCCTTTCCCTGGAAGATCGGCAGGTTTGATTTCACGGGTGCCGAATTCGCGATCCATCTCCCACTTGAAGTAATCGCGGCGGGCGCTCGCGACTAAAATCGCGGTGGTCAGAGTCGGTTCGCCGCCGTCTCCGAAGTCTTCGACAAAGTCGAAAAACTCCCGAGGTTTGTAGCCGAAGGATTTCAGGAATGCCTCATCGGCTTCGGTGTAGTAACCGGTGAAATCTTCGTCGCCGCCGCGATATCGCTCAAGGCAGCGCTCGAAAAGTTCGGTGAATTGGGTGTCCCACTGGTAGTTGTTCATCGCTAGGTAGACGTCGGGACTCTGCTTCACTTACTGAGTTCGAGCATTTTCATGATCGGAGCTTTGGCCCGCTCACGTGTTGTTTCGTCGAGCTGCACCTGCGGGCTGAGATCCCGCAGGCAGAGATAGAGTTTCTCCATCGTGTTCATCATCATGTAGCGGCACTCGGCGCAGGCGCAGTTGTCAGTCGGGCCGGGAATTAAGTTTTTGTCAGGGACTTCGCGGCGGAGCCGGTGCAGCATGTTCGCCTCGGTCACGATGATGATATTCTGCGACTCAGTCTCTTTGCAGAAGTCGACCATCTTCTCGGTCGAGCAAACGACGTCAGCGAGAAGGCGGACCGCCGTGGTGCACTCGGGATGAGCCACCGTGACGGCATCGGGGTATTCGTCTTTGATCCGTTGAATGCTGTCGCGCGTGAACTCAACATGGACATAACAATTGCCGTTCCAGAAATCCATCTCCCGCCCGGTCTGCTGCGAAACCCAGGCACCCAGGTTTTGGTCGGGGACAAAAAGAATCGGTCGGTCTGCCGGGGCTGCTTCGACGATTCGCACCGCGTTGCCACTCGTGCAGATCACGTCGGAGAGCGCTTTCACGGCGGCCGATGAGTTGATGTAAGTGATCACGTAGTAGTTCTTTTCCTTATTCTCTTCGAGGAAAGCACTGAGGTCTTCAGCAGGGCAGGAATCTTCGAGTGAGCAGCCGGCGTTGGCATCGGGAAGGACAACTGTTTTCTCCGGATTGATCATTTTCGCGGTTTCGGCCATGAAATGGACACCGCAAAAGGCGATCACATCAGCGTCGGTCTCCTGAGCCCGGAAGGCGAGGCCGAGCGAGTCGCCGACGTAGTCAGCGATTTCCTGGATCTCCGCGATCTGATAGTTGTGGGCGAGAATCACCGCGTTCCGCTCTTTCTTCAGAGCAAGAATGTCGGCGCGCAGGTCGGTTGAACTTAAGGTGGTTGTCATGGGGGGGTTATCCGATCACAGAGGGGTTGAAGCCCATTTTTACGGGCAGTTCTGTCGAAGTGTCAGGATCGATTTTGCTGTCGCCGGAAATGGCGGCACCGTCTTTCAAGTCGATTTCGGTCGCGTGAACATCGCCGGTGACAGAGCCCGTGCGGGAAATGCGAACGGGGCCGGAGCAGATCAAATTTCCGATCAACTGCCCCTGAATGTCGGCTCGCCGGGCTTTCACCCCGTCGGGAAATTCAACAACGCAGTTCTTTTCGATGAGCAGCTTCCGGCAATAGAGGTTGCCTCTAACAACGCCCGAATGGCGGAAAACAGCGTCCCCTGAGCAGTCGACGAGCGCGTCGATGCTTCCGTTCACGGTCAAATGGTGGCAGGCGATTTCACATTTTTTGAGTCCGCCTTTTCTTCCGATGACGATGTCTCCACGCGTGCGCAGGGTATGATTTTTCTGCGTCTTGATCTCGTAGTTCGCGAGGCTGATGTAGACGCTGCATCGCTCACACTGCGTCGATTTCGCGAAGCGTGAAACTTGTTGAATGTGATAACAGCGGAAGCAGCGGACCTCGAGTTCGGTCGTGGCATCGACTGCTTTGCGTCGTTTGTCGGGTGCCTGATAATTCGGCGGCATTTTTTTCGCGTCATCGGAAATGACGGGCCCCTGCGACTGAATCAGAGCTGCCATGGAGCCTTCTGCGAGAGTTTCTTTCCCCTGCGCCCGATCACCGAGGGAGGTGGAGCCTGAGGAAACTGGAGAAGCTTCCTCTTCCTCCTCGCTGGAAAGCCCGAAAAACGCGCCGGCGGAAATGCCCTCTTCGATTTTCTCATCCTTTTCGTGCGGCTTCGGCAGGGGCTTGGCCTTTCGCTCTTTGTCTTCAGCGGAGATGACCCATGATTCGTCGGTCGCTTCTGATTCCTCAGGGGTTTTGTCGGGTCCGTCCCAGACGAAGGGAGCTTCCTTTTTCTTTTCAGGAGCCCGCAATTCCGCAAGGCCACTGACGCGGAGACCGGGATTGGGAATCGCTTTCCCTTTCAGGACCCGGAAGTGATCTCCGCAATCCTTACAGAACGATGAGATTACGAGCGACGGTTCCTCCTGCGCGTGACCGCAGGAAGGGCAGGTCAGCTTGATTCTTTTGGTCTTGTTTAGCTTACGAAACACAACGTGATCGGAGTGGGCGAATACGAAAAACGCGCCGGAGTGATTCGGCGCGTCTCCGTGACCGGAATTCGATCATGAATTCCAGCAGAATGAGTGAGAAAATTAGTTCGAGCCGCTGTCTCCGGAAGAAGAACCTCCGGAAGAAGAACCTCCGGAATTCGGGGCGGGTGTGGAAGCGGGCTTCGAGGCACCGAGCTTGGAAGGAGCGCCTACGGTGGAGGCTCCCATGAAAGCGGCGCCTTCTTCGATCGCGAGCTTGCCGGCGACAACGTCCCCGTGGAGTTCAGCGTTCTGCTTCAACTCGCAGCGGTCGGTCACGGTGATGTTCCCGTGCACTTTGCCGAAGACGACGACCGAGCGGGTTTTAATGTCGCCCATGATCTGCGCGTTCTCACCGACGGTGAGATCACCTTCGGAATTGACCTCGCCTTCGATGCGACCATCGATGATGAGATCATTTGAGAAACGAAGCTTGCCTTTGATTTCAACGTCGCTGGAGAGGATGTTTTTACTCGAAGTCATGGAGGGAGAAGTCGCTTTCGGTCTGCTGCTGAAATTGTCTCCGCCACCCGAAGGAGCCGAGGATTTGTCACCGGAATTCGGATCGTCGTCTTGATTGATGATTTGCTTAAGCACGGCGAGAAATTTTTAAATTTTTAATCTTGAGGTTGAGGCGATTCCTAACCTTCAGCCGAAATATACTATAATCATTCAGAAATTAAAAGATCTTCTGCGGGATATGACCATATTTCGCTCAATGTGGGGTGATAATGGGGGATTTTCAGGAATTCGTTCGTCGTCGAACCGAAATGCATCGCGACGACGAGTTCGTGAATAATCTCGACGGCTTCCGGCCCAACTACCGAAGCGCCAAGGATTTCCCCCGTTTTCGTGTCGGCCATCATTTTCACGAAGCCGTGGGTTTCCCCCATGACCATCGATTTCCCGTGGTCATCGAAGGGATAGGTGGCCGTCGCGAAATCGCGCCCCGCTTTTTTTGCTTCCGCCTCTGACATTCCCACCATCGCGACGGCAGGATCGGTAAAAATGCCGAGAAGCTTGAGTCGATAGCTGATTTGCTTCTTCGCTTCCGTCGTGAAACCGAGGTCCACCGCCGCGTTGTGCGCCGCGATTTCACCCTGCTCGATCGCGATGTGGACGATTTCATGGGGACCGCAAACGTCGCCGGCTCCGTAGATGTGCGGTGCGGACGTGACTTGAGAAACGTCGCAGGCAAGGTGGGGACTTTTCTCGTTGAGTTTCACGCCCGCCTTTTCGAGGGCGAGGCGTTCAGTGTTGGGCGTTCGCCCGAGGGCCTCGAGGATCTCTCCTCCCATTACCGTGATCTCCTCGCCGTCCTTTTCAAAAACGACCGCTTTTTGTCCGGAGACTTCGTCACGGAAGACGCGTTTCAGGCTTGTTCCGGTATGAACGGTCATGTTCTCCCGGGCTTGCAGGGCTTCCTCGAGAGCCTTGGCCACATCGAGGTCGGAGCCGGAAAGGAGTTGTCCACTCCGCTGAATCACGGTGACATCCCGCCCGATCCCTTCGAGGTAGCAGGCCATTTCGAGAGCAATCGCGCCGCCGCCGAGAACGATGACGCTGTCAGGGATGGATTCCGCTTCGAGGACATCATCACTGATCCAGGAGCCGGTTTCTTCGAGGCCCTCAATCGAAATGCGTTTCACTTTCGAACCCGTCGCGATGAGCGCGGAGCGAAACTCGATTTCCTGCATGATTCCATCGTGGAGGGTCGCGGTGACCGAATTGGGGCCGGAGAAAGAAGCGGTTCCGCGGATGAGATCGAATCGGCCATCGGCAAGCTGCCCCTGACGATATTCGGCAAATTCCCCGATGAGACGACGTTTCCGCGCGATGATTTCGTCCGGGTGGACTTCCGTTTCCCCGGCACGCAGTCCGAATTCCTCAGCCCTCCGCATCGAGCGGGCGCGGTTTGCGGATTCGATCAAGGTCTTCGATGGCATGCAACCGCGCAGGATGCAGAGGCCGCCCAGCTCTTCGGCCCCATCGATCACGGCAGTTTTCATGCCGAGGTCGTGGGCGGTGCGGGCGGCGGCGTATCCGGCGCTTCCGCCACCGATGACTAAAAAATCGTAAACTGGGGTCATTCTGCTTTGTGTATCGACAATTTCTGGACTTGGCACGATGAAAGAAGCATTCTTCGCTCTGCTGAGTCTGTTTGAAAGCATCAATGATGACGAAAATCCCCCTGCAAACCTTACGGATCCCCTGCCTTCTGCTTTTTGGCTCCTTTCTCGTCTCCTGTGAGAAGCCGGAGTTGTCAGCTCCGGAACCTTCCGCTCCCGAAGTGAGCCAAGCGACGGTGACCTCCGGTGGGCCGATCATCTCGGAAGCGTCCGAGCCTGCTCCTGCTCCTGAGGCTGTCGGTGAAAGGCCCGATTTCACTCAACCCGAGCTCGAAGTTTATCTCGAGGGTGACACCATCGTGATTCAAGGGGCATTGAAGAGTCGCCTTCAGAAAAAGCGCATTGCCGATGACTTCGCGCGGGACATCCCGGATTTCAAAGTGGACGACCGGCTCGTCGTCGAAGCGCACCGCTATCCGGTGGGGTGGGGGAACCGCGTCAGTGTCGGCTTTCTCATTCCCTACTTCATGGACATCGAAGAGCCCTATGTCGGTTATAAAGAGGGCGTCGTGATTTTGAAGGGCAAGTGCAAGCAGGAGCGCCAAATTCGCTATTATCAGGAGTTGGCCGTGAACATCTTTGCGGGGATGCATCTCATGGACATTCAGAACGAAATGGTCGTTTCCGGAAATTGAGAGATGTCTCTGCGACTCGAGATGCTGCAAGTCGCGCGGCTTGCCCCGACCGTGCTTGGCGAGGAAGCCAGTGGCCTGATCCGTGATTTTGTCCTCTCGCAGGCGCATCCCGACGGGGGGTTCTGTGATCGTGACGGCGCTCCCGACCTCTACTACACCAGTTTCGCGATCGACTGCCTCACTGCGCTGCAGGCGGAGTTGCCGGGGGAAAAATTGAGCGCCTTTTTGACCTTGAAACTCTCCCAAATCGCTGGCCTCGATTTCGTTCATCTTTGCTGCCTCGCCCGGTGTTTCTCCGCCCTGAAGGAAAAGCCGTCCGCCGCCACGCTCGCCCTCGTCTTTTTCGCCATCGAAAAATATCGCACCGCCGATGGGGGCTACAATCAGAGCGACGACTCCGAAACCGGCTCGGCTTACGCGTGTTTTCTCGCTTATGGGGCCTATGCCGATCACGGGCAATCAGTCCCCGATCCTGAGGGGATTGCCCGCTCCCTGAAGCAACTCGAAGTGGAGGGCGGCGCCTGGGCGAACGATGTTGAGCTGCCGATCCCCAATGTGCCCTCGACCGCAGCGGCGGTCACCCTCTGCCGCAATCTGCGCCTCCCCATCCCCGATGAAACTCCGGGCTGGATTCTAAATTCTCTCCACCCCACCGGCGGGTTTCTCCCCTTTCCAATGGCCCCGCTCCCGGACTTACTTTCAACGGCGGTGGCCCTGCATGCCCTCGACGGCCTCCAGGTTTCTTTCGGGGAGAGAAAGGATCGCGTCCTCGATTTTGTCGACAGCCTCTGGACAGCGGCGGGTGGATTTCACGGAACCTGGGACGATGACGATCTCGACATCGAATACACCTACTACGGGCTCCTCGCGCTCGGTCACCTCGCGCTGTGAGAACATGATCGAAGCTCTTGAAAACGCCCGCCGTTGCCTCCTTGAGGAAAGGAACGAAGCCGGTCATTGGGAAGGCGAGCTCTCGACTTCGGCCCTCTCTACCGCGACCGCGCTCGTGGCCCTTGGCTGTGTTGATCCTGAAACCTATGAGGGACAGGTTTCGGCGGCGGCTCGCTGGCTCGTTAAAAATCAGAACGCGGACGGCGGGTGGGGGGACACCACGAAGAGCTTTTCCAATATTTCCACGACCCTGCTCTGCTGGTCGGCCTTGACCCGTTTTGGCGGTGATGCCGCCAGCCATTCCGTGATTCGCGCGCGCTTCTGGATTCGTGACTACATCGGCTCGCTGAATCCCGGCTTGATCGCGGAGACCGTCAAGGCCCGCTACGGGAAAGATCGCACCTTCTCCGTCCCCATTCTGATGCTGTGTGCGATTTGCGGGACGCTCGGTCCCAAAGGGTGGCGGCTCGTCCTGCGATTGCCCTTTGAACTCGCCGCGTTTCCGAGAGAGTGGTTCGCGATGATGCGGCTCCCCGTCGTGAGCTACGCCCTACCCGCGCTCATCGCGATTGGCTATGCCGGCTTTCGAAAAAGTCGGGGCGTTCGTTTTTCGCATCCGGTCTGGCCCAGGGTTTCCCGACTTCTCGAAGAAATTCAGCCCCCTTCGGGGGGATTCCTTGAGGCCGCCCCGCTCACCAGTTTCGTGACGATGGCGCTCGTCGCGGCAGGGGAGAAAGATCATCCCGTCGTCAAACAAAGTGTCTCCTTCCTGCTCGATACGGTTCGTCTTGATGGGAGTTGGCCGATCGATACCAACCTCGCGACCTGGTCGACGTCCCTCTCGGTCAAGGCGTTGGCGGCGACTCAACAGGGTCAGGTCAGTGACTCAACCCTGTCTGAGGGGGCCTCCCTGTTTACGGGGCAGGAAAAGGTTCTCGACTGGCTCCTCGGGCAGCAATATCAGGAAGTGCATCCCTTCACCAACAGTGCTCCCGGAGGCTGGGCCTGGACAGATCTCACCGGCGGCGTCCCCGACGCGGACGACACGCCGGGCGCACTCCTCGCGATCGATGAATTGGACAGCGGAGATCGTTCCGTCGAAATCCAGGCGGCAGCGGAGAAAGGCGTCATCTGGCTCCTCGACCTTCAAAATCGCGATGGCGGGATCCCGACTTTCTGCCGTGGCTGGGGAGCCCTTCCTTTTGACCGATCTTCGGAAGATCTCACCGCCCACACTCTCCGCGCCTGGCACCGGTGGCAGGCGCGGCTTTCCCCGGAAAACGCGGCCCGCATCGACGAGTCAAAGGCAAAGGCGCTCCGGTATTTAAAAAAACAACAGCGGGCCGACGGTTCCTGGTCGCCCCTCTGGTTTGGCAATCAGCATCGATTCGTTGATGAGGAAAACCCGACCTACGGCACCGCCATGGTGGTGCGGGCGCTTGATGAAATTGGAGAGACCGGCCTCGCTGATCGCGGCGCTGCATGGCTCATCGCCAACCAGAACGCTGACGGAGGTTGGGGCGCCCTGAAAGATGAGACGCCCTCGACGATTGAAGAAACCGCGCTCGCCGTGGCGACGCTCGCAGAGAGAGTTGAGGTTCAGGAAGAAGTAATTCGCGGAGTGGCGTGGCTTCTTCAGCAAACCGAAAACGGAACCCGTTTCGAAGCCAGCCCGATCGGGTTCTACTTCGCCCGGCTTTGGTATTTCGAGCGAAGCTATCCCATCATCTGGACCGTCGAAGCACTGGGACGGGTCGCCGCAAAAAAACCGAAGCCTCCCGAACATTGAAAACGACCAGTGTTTGGCCGAGGCTTAAGTGGCGGTGTATGGGCGCGGATTTTTTCTGCAACCAAGGCGTAAGGAGGTTGGCTATTTGTAAATAACCAGCCGACGAGCAACGCAGGACGCGGGAAAAAAGACCGGTAAGACATCCGTCAATTTAGGCCGGGACGAACACTACCGCGGGATCGGCGGAGGCGGAATCCGCTCACTCGAGCCCCCGGTGCCGGCGGGAATCTCGATCGGTGGCCTCGTCGGATCAGGGCGAGCCGCGGGATCTTCTCTGAGGTCCGCCATGCCACTTCGCGGCGGCGCTTGCGTGGACGCGGTCGGCGGAATCGAACTCGTCGAAGGAGGGTTAATCGCGGGAGGTTCCGGGATCGACCCCGTATTGTCCATGACGCGACCATTCGGATCGACAGGGCGAAAGACCTGAGGCGCCGAAGCTGTCGGAGGGACACTTGAGATCGGCGGAGACGTCATTCGGGGCGCCGCCGGCGCGGGGGATAGGGGAGCGCCGGTGATTCCGGTTTCGCCCGGCGTGGGGCCCGGGAAAGAAGGAGACATTGCCGGAGGTAGTGTTTGCACGATGCCGGTCCCTTCGCCCGGGTATGGGGCCCGCGTCGGGACCTCACTGTCGGTGATCCCGGTGTGAAGCGAGCGCTGCGTTGGCGCTGAGGAATCAATGATCAACGGCTCACCGTCTGACCTCGCCCGTTGATCACGGTAGATCCAGATCGTTCGGAGGACGGCCGCGCTATTGGCCGACAAATAGATTTTCCCAACGACCTCCCTTCGCACATCGACGAGATCGAGACGCCAGATTGGCTCGGTTGAAAAATCGCGGACCCGCAGGACGTAATTGCAGCTATCAAAGGCCATTTTCGCCTTCCGCGCTTCGCCTTCGGCAATCGTGAATGCGGCCACGCTATCGACGCCGATCTGGTTCGCGCTGAAATAGCCGGCCGGTGCATACTCCGGGTAAAATTGTCGATCAACGCCCATGTCGGAGGCGCGTCCTCCCCCTGAGCGGAAACGATAGAGAAGCCGCGGGGCACGATCATCAAAGGCCACGACATCCCAATCAAAAGGCTGGGGGACTCCACCGGTTCCGCTCATTTCAGCGATCCACTGCGTCGCGCTGGGGCCATACTGAGTTGAAATGATTCCGAGAGCTTCGCGGGCGGAATTCTGGGCCTGCGCGGCGAGCGGAATCGTCGCGAGCGCGACAACGAGTGAAAGTCGGGAGGTGAGTTTCATGGGGGAGGGGAAAAGATGAGGCAGATTCGGTTCAGAGACAAGACGTTTCAAAGAGGCGAACCCTTAGGAAATCGCACCATTTCGAGACAGTTGTGATACGGTAAAGAGCGTCCTGATCTTTCATTCTTTTCTCATGTCTCGAATTTTTACGCTCACTTTTCTCGTTTTCGCAGGATTCCTCCTCCTCCCGGAGCTCAGGGCGGCCCCTCCCGTCATCATCATCGACCCGGGTCACGGCGGAAGCTCGGTGGCCGGATCCCTCTCATCCCGGAGCAACAGTTCCCCGAACAATGCGGTTTCGCCGGGCGGCCTCAAAGAGAAGGATCTCACCCTCGAATTCAGCAAAATATTACACGACGAAATTCTGAGAAACGCCTCGACCAAAGGCCGGCAAGTCGGCGTCCTCCTGACCCGTGAGGATGACCGGAATCTCAACTTCATCGAGCGAGCGGCGATCGCGAACCGCCCTGATACCGCCTGCGTCGTCAGCATTCATTTTAATGCTGGCGGAGGGGGGAATGCCAAAGGGAGTCTCGCCCTCATCTCCGCCCGAGAACGCAACGCCAACTACGCCGCTGATGAAGCCTTCGGCAAAGCCCTCGCCGAAGCCTGCAATGCCGGGGTCAGGCAATACCTGCCCTCATCGAAAAGTCGCGGTGTCATCACTGACGGGCATCTCCATGGAGGTCTCGGCTCTAATTTCTTTTTTCAAATGGCACGGCACAAACAAATCCGTTCCGCCCCGAAATGTTTTCTCGAAGTGGAGTTCATGGACAACCCGACCGTTGAAAAGGCACTCTTGAAAAGCGGTCGCGAGGAAAAATTCCGAACCATCGCCAAGTCCCTCGCCGTTTTTCTCGTGGACTGGGTTGAATCGAGGTGAGCGGTTTTATCGAAATGAATTCGAGCGGAACAGCGCGGAACAGCAGCGCGCAGCGCGGAACAGCAGCGCGCAGCGCGGAACAGCAGCGCGCAGCGCGGAACAGCAGCGCGCAGCGCGGAACAGCAGCGCGCAGCGCGGAACAGCAGCGCGCAGCGCGGAACAGGGACAGGTCATCTATAGCTTCATCACACGATATTTTCACATCTATAGCTTCAGGGACAGGTCATCTATAGCTTCATCACACGATATTTTCACGTTTTTGATTTTTGCTCAATTAGGCGGAGATTTCCGACGGTTCAATCTATAGACACGAGGCAAAATAGCTGGCCGGCTTGTCAATTTTAGTCTGGAGCAATAACTTGCCCCCACCCCTTGCTTCCAATGCATGAGCGTGCGCAAACGTCCCTCAGGAGTCCCGTTCTTCTACCTTTCCAGCCAACCCGCCGCTACTTCAGCCAATCCGATCTGCCTTGAGATCGCGCATGACATAGAGTTCTTCCCAGTCAGCGTCCTGCATTCGCCTCGCTCCGGTCTTTCGCTTAAGTCCGAGCTTTTCCTTATGCCGAGCGAAAACCCGGTTCACAAAATCAGCGCTCCCGAGGACGGCTCCGTCAGTGAAATAACGCACTCGCCTTCTCAGGACGGCTTGCCGGGAGAGACGACCGCGAGACGCGATGGTCGCTTCTTTCTCCTCTTCGGTAAATCCCCGGCGAACGGGTTTGTCTGCCGGCTCAGCTGATTCCACTTCGACGTCTTCGTGGTAGAGCAAGAGACGGTATTCGGCTCCGACGGTGTCCCAGTCGAGTTCTTCTTCGCTCGCACAGACGGCCGGGGACTTGCCCCAGACCTTGATGAGACCCTCTCGTGCCCACTTATTACCGGCAATGGCGGAAGCGTATCCACACCAGCGGTAGGATTCAACCTTATCGACCATCCCGGCGCGGATCGGATTGAGGTCGATGTAGGCGGCAACGGTCATGAGGGCTTTGGCGTCGCCCTCGACGAGAAGGCTCTTGAAGCGGTCTTCCCACAAGGTTCCCCGCCTCCCTTCGCGGCGGTTATACCACTGGGTGAACCGTTGCTTGAGCTCTTTCATGAAGGTGGAGAGGTTACCCATGCGGCGCCGATACCGATCCAGAATCTCCTGCTCCCACTCGTCGCTGCCTGCGGTGGTGGCGCGGTCCAACTCCTCGCGGACGTCGCGGATGTAGTCCTTTTCGTAGAGAAAGCCGATGCGTTTGAGCACTGTGTCGCGATCGAGCAGAGGGAGGGTCTCGCGATCCGGTTCCTCGATGAGAAGATGAAAGTGGTTGGACATCACACAGTAAGTGACGACACGCATGCCGTGGAAGGCCTCCAGCTTTCGCATGAGTGCGACGAAATGCTCTTTTTCCGCATCCTGGAAGATAAAACGGCGATCAACGACGCGTGAGAGGCAGTGGAAGTAGCTGGTTCCTTCGCCTTTGATCCTGGAATGGCGCATGAAAAACTGTATTTAAGAACAGTTTTTTAGCAAGTGGTATTTTGAACAATAAATAACCTGAACAATAAATAACCTGTCCCTGTTTTGTGTCCCTGTTTTGTGTGCCTGTTTTGTGTGGTGTGCGCTGTTTTGCTTGCGCGCGTTGTCTTTTGCCTTTGCGATTGCGCTTCGCAACGCGATCGGGATTCGGCTAGGTTCTTCACATGCAGAGACCTTTCCTCCGATTCCCTTTCCCATTCGCGGCGTTCTGTGTTCTTTTAGCCGCTATGTCTCATGCCGAAGAGGGCCACGTTCGCCTGCCGCTGCCTGCTTCGGAAGTGATCGCTTCTTTACCGGCTGACGGTGGGGAGGAGTTCAATCGTCTCGTTTTCGAGCAAAGTCCGTATTTGCTCCAGCACGCCCGCAACCCGGTGGACTGGTGGCCGTGGGGAGACGAGGCGTTTGCGGAGGCGAAGCGGCTCGACAAACCGGTTTTCCTCAGTATCGGCTATGCGACCTGCCACTGGTGTCACGTCATGGAGCAGGAGTCGTTCGAGGATGAGGAGGTCGCGGCGCTGATCAATGCGAACTACATCCCGGTGAAGGTGGATCGTGAGGAGCGACCCGATATTGATGAGATCTACATGCAGATCACACAGGCGATCACAGGGGGCGGTGGCTGGCCGATGACGGTGGTAATGACCCCTGAGAAGCACGCCTTTTTTGCCGGAACTTATTTTCCCAAAGAATCGCAGCCGGGAAGGCCCGGAGTAAAACGTCTCGCGGAGGAGTTGCATCAGTTCTGGGTGGAGCGGCGTGAGGAAGCGGAATCAATTGCCCTGAATATCTCGGCGCAACTCGGAGATATCATGGGATCCTCTCCGGGTGGTGAATTGGATTCGTCAATTTTTGAAATCGCCTTTGCCGCCTTCGCCGAGCGCTTCGATAAGGAGCATGGAGGATTTGCGGTGCGCCCCAAATTCCCGGTTCCCCCGAATTTGATGTTTCTCCTGCGCTATCATCGGCGCACCGGCGAACCTGCGGCCCTCGAGATGGTGGAGAAAACGCTCACGGAAATGCGACGGGGCGGAGTCTATGATCAGGTCGGTTTCGGGATTCATCGTTACTCGACGGATCGCGAGTGGCTCGTGCCTCATTTCGAGAAAATGCTCTACGATCAGGCGCTCGTGACCCGGATTTATCTGGAGGCTTATCAGGTTACGGGGAAGGAGCGATACGCGGAGACGGCGCGTGAAATTTTGACCTATGTCCAGCGCGACATGACGAGTGTGACGGGCGGCTTTTATTCAGCCGAGGATGCTGACAGCGAAGGGGAGGAGGGGAAATTCTATGTCTGGACGAATGAGGAGATCAAAGCGGTTCTCGGTGAAGAGGATGCGACGTTCTATCTTGCGACTTTCCAGTTTTCTGAGGAGGGAAATTTTCTCGACGAGGTGACGAGGAAGAAGACGGGGGCGAATATTCCGCATCTCAAAGAGGAGCTTTCAGGGGAGGTTGCGGATCGTGCCGAAGCGCTTCGGCTTAAACTTTTCGAGGCGCGGGAAGAGCGGGTTCACCCTTTCAAAGACGATAAGATTCTGACTGACTGGAACGGCCTCATGATTTCCGCTTTTGCGGAGGCGGCGCAGACGCTTGGCGAGCCGTCGTACGTGGAGGCGGCGGTGAAGGCGACGGACTTTGTCCTCGAGGCATTGAGGGATCGTGATGGGCGGCTGCTGAAACGTTATCGGCAGGGCGAGGCGGGACTCACGGCGCATCTCGAAGACTATGCTTTCATGATTGCGGCCCTGCTGGATGTCTACGAGACGACATTCGAGATTCGTTATCTTGACGAGGCGATTACCTTTCAGCGGGTCCTGGACGAGTTTTTCTGGGACGAGACGGACGGCGGTTACTTCACGGTCGCGGATGATGCAGAGCAACTTATCGTTCGGGCGAAGAAGTTATATGGGGGAGCGATTCCGAGTGGGAATGCGGTCACAATCGAAAACCTTGTGCGGCTCCACCGCATGACGGGACAGCCGCATTTTGCGATAAGAGGGGAGGAGTTGATCCGGGCCTTTTCAGGTGAGGTTGGCAAGAACAGCATGGTGTATCCACTGGTCCTCACGGGGCTTGATTTTCACTTTGGACCTTCGTTTGAAATTGTCATCAGCGGCGATGATCCGGCCGCGATCCTGGACGTGGTGAGGAAGCCATTTTTCCCAAACAAGGTCGTGCTGCATCGCACGGCGGAGAATGCTGAGCTGCTGAGCGGACTCGCTCCGTTCACGGAATTTCAAGTGCCTCTCGATGGAAAGGCTACGGCGTACGTTTGTCAGGAATTTACCTGCCAGTTGCCGACCTCTGAAATTTCAGTGATGAAAAAGAGCCTTGGACTGAGTGCGAAGGATCAGTAGCGATCACCGCGGTCGCTGCGGTTTGGACCGCCGCGTCCACCGCCGCCCTGGCCTCCACGATAGCCGCCGCTGCGATCATCGCGTTTTCCGCGAGGACCGCCTCCGCCCTGGCCTCCACGGTAGCCACCGCCTTGACGATCTCCGCCGCGATAGCCGCCACCGCCCTGGCGATCTCCTCGATAGCCTCCGCCACCGCCGTCTCCACCACCACCGCCTTCGGTTCCGCCTTCGCGGGTGCCGGTGTCATAGTCGAGTTTGAACTCGCGCCCACGCAGGGTCGCCTGGGCTGACATGTCGATAGCTTTCGGAGCGCTGTCTTTAGCGATTTCGACGAAACTGAAATTCGGCATGAGGCGGATGCGTCCCACCGTGCCGCGTTCGAGCTGGCATTCGTTGTGAAGCATGCCGACGATGTCGCCGGGACTTATGTTGTCCCGTTTTCCGAGGTTGAGGAAAAGCTGGACCATGCCCTCGTCGGGGCCGCTGTATTCTTCGCGTGGTCGGCGTGGGGGTCGATCTCCGCCGCGGTCGTTGCGATCAAAGTCATCGCGTCGGTCGGGTCGACGGTCATCCCTGCGCTCATTGCGTCCGCCACCGGGACGGTCTTCGATGATTTCTTCACCATCACGGGCGGTCGTTTCCTGAAGCAGAGCCATGAGCGCGGCGGCGATATTTTCCCACTCGTGCCCTTTTTCCTTGAGCTGATTCAGGAGCGCGAGGTGACCTTCGCTCGGCTCCTCCTCCAACTGCACGGCGACGGACTCGATGAGTTGATCGGCGAGGTGGGTATTGACTTCTTCCTGCGTCGGGATGACGCCTTTGGGAATCTGCTGACGGATAAATCGCTCGATCGTTTTGATGCGGTAGGCATCGCGACCGTAGATGAAAGAGACGGCCTTACCGGATCGTCCGGCGCGACCGGTTCGTCCGACGCGGTGGACGTAGTCTTCGGGATCCTGAGGAAGTTCGTAGTTGATGACGAGATCGATGTCGTCGATGTCGATTCCGCGGGCAGCGACGTCGGTGGCGACGAGAACTTCGACGGTTCCCTCGCGGAAAAGACGAAGGACACGCTCCCGCATCGACTGGGCGATGTCTCCATGAAGCCGGTCCGCCGAGTAGCCACGGGCGAGGAGCGCTTCGGCGCATTCATCGACACTTCGCTTCGTGTTGCAGAAAATGATCGTCAGCTTTGGCTGCTCAAGATCGATAACTCGTGAGACGAGCTCGATGCGCGAGCGTTGGCGGACTTCGAAACAAACCTGCTCGATCGAGTCAACCGTCGCGCTTTTGTGCTTGATCTGGATCGTTTCGGGCTCGTTGCCGAACTTTTTAATGAGACGCTGCACCGCAGAGTTCATCGTTGCAGAAAAGAAGAGCGTCTGGTGGTTTTCGGCGAGGGCGCGGAGGATGTTCTCCATGTCCTCAGCAAAACCCATGTCGAGCATGCGGTCGGCTTCGTCGAGGACGGCGATGCCAACCTGGTCGAGCTTCAGCGTTCCGCGTTGAATGTGATCAATGAGTCGACCGGGGGTGCCGACGACGACATGCGTTCCATTGCGCAGCGCCCGGATCTGGCGATCCATGGGGGCACCGCCGTAGATCGGAGTGGCGTGCAGTCCCGGCATCTTCGAGCCGAGACGCTGGATTTCACCACAGACCTGAACGGCGAGTTCGCGGGTCGGGCAAACAACGAGGACCTGAGGCGCGGCATTTCCGACATCGACGCGGGCGAGGCTTGCGAGGGCGAAGGCGGCGGTTTTGCCGGAACCGGTTTCGGAGAGGCCAACAATGTCCCGACCTTCAAGCGCGGCGGGGATGGCGGCTTCCTGAATCGCGGAAGGTTCTTCGTAGCCGAGTTCTTCAACGGCGGCGACGAGGTTCTCGGGGAGGCCGAGTTCGGAGAAAGTTTTCTTAGACAAAGCGACAGAATCAAGGGTTCAACCACCCGTTCCTGCACTGATAGAAAATGGACGTGGTGGACGCAGAAGCTACGCCCGAAATCAAAAAGGGAAAGCCAAACCTCCTTTCGAACTATTTCTCGACTGACAGGCCGGTTCCGGACTCGACCCGACTTTGAGCCTCTGGAGAGGTTTCGCGAGAAGGCTGGCGAGTCGTGCGACGGCGTGCCTTGAGCAATCCGGCGATTTCTTTCTGAAGCATTTTCAGGTCGAAAGGTTTCGTGAGAAAAACGTCGGTTCCTGCCTGAATCGCCTCGCGCCGCATTTCTTCATCAGGATTGCCGGAAGCCGTGATGATCGGCACCGTGGCGGTCGACGAGTCGAGGTGGCGGATCTGCTCAATGAGAGTGATCCCGTCCATCACGGGCATCTCAACATCGGTGATGACGAGGTCGGGCTGGATTGCCTTTTCGCGCAGCAGATTAAGAGCTTCGATGCCATTCGTGGCTTCGAAGACAGCGTATCCCGCGTTTTTGAGGAATTTCCCGAGGAGGATCCTGTTGGGCAACATGTCATCGATAACGAGGACGGTGAAGCAGTTGGCTGGAGGAAGAACCGGGGGAATCGAGTGATGAGTGTGAATGGACATTCGACTTTCCATGATACCTTATCGAATTGTTAAGAGTTACAAGTATTTAAAGTATCTGTATTACTTTGAACAATATTGTTCAAAGGTTTTCTTCTTTTATTCAGCAAGCCGAGCCGGCCTGATCGCTGAATATCACTCTAACCCTCTCGAATTGAGCGAGTTAATGTCGAGGAGAATTCTCCTAGAGTTTCGGTAGCCCCGGAGGGCGTTCCGAAAGCCGCCTGAACTCTGATTCCTCGTAGGGAGTGGACATTTCCTCTTCCGTGATGCCTCCCACGACAGAAACATCGCCGAAATCGCTGGATTTGAGTTCCGGGCGATTCCCGTTCTTCTCGAAATACTTCGCCTGGCGCACGGGATCGCCATCAATGCTGACGACGGTGTATTTGTACCGCTGCGGTCCCGTCATGTGAAGGATGTGAAGCTGGTTCTGCCGATCAATCGAGTAGGTCGGCTTTCGGAGCGACATGTAATCTCCGATCGGATAAGTCTTGTAGACCACGCCGGAGTCGCTGTCTTTGAGCCGAAAGTAAAGCGCTTTGCTTCTCGCCCCATGATAATAGGTCATCAGTGAAAACTCCCGATACGAGCCGGCTTGAGGGTGGCCTTGAGGGACGCCGACGATTTGACTCCAGATCGGTTGCCCTTCGGTCACCTGAATATTGAGGGTCTGGGATTGAAAGTCGCGATTGATCTGGGGAAAAGAAACGTTCGCCTTCACTCGATACTGACCCACGGTCGACATGGGATAATAGCGATTGATCGTCACTTTGTGTTCGTAGGTCTGCCCTGAAGAGAGGACGATGGGCCGCTCGTTGAGCTGGTTCCGCACCGGGATGATAAGGTTGCCACGACCGTCGGTGACAGTGAAATCGAGCCAGCTCATCCCGCCTGAATCGCCGAAAATAAGATCCTGACCGGCACGGTTCACGAGTTTGAGCGTTCCTGTGATCGGTTCATGAGCGACAAAAAGAGTGCGGTCCAACTTCAGCTCGACCTGAATCTGCGCGTTTGCGCTGTGCGACAGCAGGAGGACAAACGTCAGAGAGAGAAAATTTAGAATCGATTTCATTGCCCGTAATTCACCGCGACCACCCCGAAAAGAGAACACTGCGAGATTAGCGGCTGGAAATCAATGCCAAACTGAAATCAGCAAAATGGCGAAATTAGTTAGAATAACCAAATATTTAATTGAAATAAGATTTTAGTTTTTCTAAAATGACGGCATAATTCTGCTTAATCTTGCCGATACGGCTTGTGAGGATGAAATCCGGTATTCGCGCCATTTTAGTGTTCGCCTTTCTTGGGGGTCTTTTTTTGACCGGCATGTTGGGAACCTCAACCTCAATGACTTTCGTCTGGCCGGGGTATCTCATGATCGGGATCGCAGGGATTCTTTCGATCGGTGCTTTGTTCCAGCATGTGTCCTTTTCGCTGCCGAAATGGACGACGATTTCCGTTTTTTTCCTCGTTTTTTATCTCCTGTCGAGGGCCGCTGATTCTCCGGTCGCCTATTTTGCGAGGGAGGATGCCATGATGATCATCGCCTGCTTCATTGCTTACGCCGGGCTGATTTCGCTCTGTTCCCCGGCGCGATGGAGGAAATGTGTGGCCCTGGCCTTTGCCGCTCTGGTGATCGTGAACTTGGGGTTTGCCGCGCTTCAGATGACGGTGGATCCTGCGATCTGGCTCCTCCCTGGCTATGGACGGACCATGACAGGCGCGATGGGTGGCCTCTTTAATCAGCCTGATCATTTCGCCATTTTCCTGGCTGCGCTTGTTCCTCTTTGGCTTTCGATGGGGATTCAGGGGCGCGAAAGTCGTGTCTTCCGCTTTTTCTGGATGAGTCTGGCCGCGCTTTCGGTCCTCTTTCTTGCGATCTCGGGCAGTGCCGCCGGTTGGATCACTTTAGGAGCGGGAGTGATTTGTTTCGCCTGCTTGACCGCCCGCCTCGTCTGGCCGCGCCTCAAGATCCCAGTGCGGCGACTCGCGGTGGCCGCTTTTACCGTGTTAATCGCCTCCTTTTTCTTATTTGGGTTTTTCGGTGGCGGGGCTGTCCCGGGCAAATTGGGGCACGGCTTGTTTTCCAGCGGAGAGGGTGGACTTTTCTCGCTTTGGGAAACCGGGCTGAAGCAGGCCGCCGAGTCCCCGATCATTGGAACCGGGAGTCGTTCGTCTCAAATTTACGGTCGCCTTTTCCGGACCGAAGATCTCGGCGTGGGCGCGACGGAGCCGGAGTTTGTTCACAATGAGTTCATGCAGATGCTCGGCGACTACGGGGCGATCGGCTTGGTTCTTGTCCTTTGTCTTCTAGGCGTCCATTTGGCAAAAGGTCTCCGCTTTTTGAACTCCTTTCGCTGGATCAAGCCGGCAAAAGGGGAACTCATTCCGCGATCAAATCATCTCGCTCTCGCCACTGGAGCGGTTTCTGCGTTGATGGCGCTGTCTACGGCCGCGACTTTTGATTTTGTCTTTCATCTTCCCGTGATTGCGATCCTTGCCACGGTGCTTCTTGCGATCCTCGCGGTTCCTGACCCGATGGCGCAGGTGGAAAAGAACGAAGAGGAAACTCCGTTGATTCCCGGGGGAACTCTTCTCTTCGGGGTCCGGGCGGTAGGTTTCGGCGGCGGTCTCGTCCTCGCCGCTCTCGGGGCCATATTTGTGCAAAGTGAGTATCACTACGAAATGGCACGCAAAGGATTCGAGAACGGTGGAAAAACTTTTCAGCAGTATCGCCACCTTCAAAATGCGCGAAATCTTGACCCGAAGAATCCGTATGTGCAGACCTTGAGTGCCCATGCTCAGGTCAGAAGCATCACTCTTGAGATGCCGGCGATGGAACGGAAACAGGCTCTCGAGAAGGCTGATCTTTACTTCTCACGGGCGGAGCAGCTTTACCCGCAGGATGTCTTTGCTGCGATCGGGCACGTCGCGGTTCTCGATGAACTCGGAAAGCAACAACGCGCCCGCGAACGGCTCAGGGTTTCCCGCCAGTGGGCACCTCTCTATGGCAATCTCATGCTCGCCGAGGCGGAACACTATTTGAGAAACGGTCAGGTCGGCCTCGCGAAGGAAACCTACACCGAGTCCTTGCAGGCATCGGCTTTTCGCAATGAAGCGGCGGCTCAGGAGGGGCTGCGGACGATTTCGGAGTGGAAGTTGATCGCTCAGCAAAACGGCATTCCGATGGAAGCTCTCGATTCCGGCAGTCCTGATGATGGAATCCGCCGCGTCCTCCCAGATGCAAGGGTCGAGGAACGTGCGGTTGCCGGTCAGGTCGAAGCACCCTGAGGTTTTTCCTCACCCGCGCGACGACAAGATCACGGGCTCGCCTTCGCCGGGAGCAACGACCCGGTCATCGATCTCATGATCCGTGATCGCATTTCTCAAACGAATCATCGGCTCAGAGCGGTGCTCGTTGCTGATCGGAAAAGTGGCGTGATGCATCGGGATCATGCGCCGCGCCCCGAGATCGAGGAAAGCCTGCACCGCTTCCTCAGGATTCATGTGAACTTCGCGACCACTGGGGCAGTCATAAGCTCCGATGGGGAGCAGGGCGGTATCAATCTGATGGCGTTTCCCGATTTCTGAAAACCCGTCGAAGTAAGCGGAATCACCCGAGTGATAGACGCTGTGCTCCGGCGTGTTGATCACGTAGCCGCCGAAGCCCTTGTGAGTGTCGGTCAAATAGCGGGCCCCCCAATGATGGGCGGGGGTGAAATGGATCTCGGAATCTTTGTAGGTCATCGATTCCCAGTCCGACATCTCATACAGGGAATAGTAAGGGAGCCGCTTCATGACTCTTCCGACGCCCTTCGGAACGATCACGGTCTGACTGCCATCCACGATCTGTTTCAGGGTGACGCGGCAGAGGTGGTCAAAGTGGGCGTGCGTGATGAGGATCAAATCGATCGGCGGAAGATGCTGAATATCGATCCCCGGATCCCGATGACGCTTCAGCGGTCCCATCCATTTGGCCCAGACCGGATCGATGAGCGCGTTGAAGCTCGCGGTGCGAACGAGAAAGCTGGCGTGACCGATCCAGACGACCTCGACCTCGTGCGGTTCGAGGGCGCGAAACGTCGGCGGCTCGACCGTGCCGGTCGCTTCCCGGCGTTGCATCATCGCCGGGAACAGGCTCCCGCTGAGATATTGATAATTCCGGAGCGCCCAGCCTTTCTGGGGGACGAGACCGACGCGACGCCCTTCGGTGCGGAAGCGTGAGCCAATTTTCTTTTTGGCCGTTCCGTTAGTCGAAGGAGAGGGAGGAGGTTGTTGGTTGTCTTCCGGCATGAGAAGGCAGTGAAGTAATCTAGGCAAAGCGGGACCTTGTGGCAATGAGATTAAAATCACTTTTACGCGTCCCAATCCGTGGTTTGGTGCGGTTCTCATGTTACTGAATCTCAACGAAGTCGAAGCGCGAACCCGGTCGCAGCTTTCCGGATGGAATGATGCGAGCCTGGATTTTGCCGTGATCGAAAAAGGCGGCTCGGGCCGGATTTTCATCCGCGCGAAGAATCTCGACCTCGGTGAATCGGTCATTGCGATGCACTACTCGGACGAGCGTTCGGACAACTTGCGCTTCGCCGATGTGACCGATTTTTTGAACCGGCATCGGATTCCGGCACCGAAGGTGATTGACCGCCGCCTCGCGGAAAATCTTCTCTGGGTCGAAGATCTCGGGGGAAAGGATCTCGGGGATTTGGCGACAGCGGATTGGGAGAAGGTGAGGCGGCCCGCTTACGAGTCCGCCCTCCGCGCCGTGTTTCAGCTCCATCGCATTGCCGAAAAAGCAGCCCCTTCAGACCTGCCGGAGCTGGAAATCTCGTTCGATGAGTCGCTCTACCGCTGGGAGCAGGAGTATTTCATTCATCAGTTCGTCGAGCGGTTTCTCCCTGCCGAAGTCGCTCCCGACCTCCTTGAAAATGAAGCGCTCAAGGGTCTCGCGAGCTCGCTGGCACGGTTACCCCGTACCTTGCTGCATCGGGATTTCCAAAGCACCAATGTCATGATGATCAGTGGCGAGGCTTTTCTGATCGACTACCAGGGTCTGCGCTGGGGACTGCCGGAGTATGATCTCGCGTCACTCGTCTACGACCCCTACACCGAATTCACCGGTGAAGAACGGGAGCATCTCGTGCGCTATTATTTCTCGCTTTGTCAGGAGGCAGATCCCGCTGCGAATTTCGCCGACTTCTCGGAGCGACTCACGAAGTGCGCGATGCAACGCCTCATGCAGGCACTCGGGGCCTATGGATTTCTCAGCGAAGTGAAAGGGAAGCGGGAATTCCTGGAGCATATTCCGACGGCGCAGGCACGTTTGAAGGAAATCGCTTCCTCGGAAGCGGGGTTGCCGGTGCTCGCCGAAGTTTTGCGTCACAACGCGTTAATGTGATCGAGCAAGTCGAGGAAGGGCACCTCGGCGAGAGCTCCGAACCGTTCATCGCGCTGGAGGCGGGCGCGCGTCGTTGCCGGGCTTGAGAGGCCGGAAAGAAAGCGCGCAATCTGCCGTGACTGGCGCAGGGCAGGGTGGCCTTCCTTTTTTGTCTGCTGGATAATTGCGGCCATCTCGAGATCGATTTCGACGCGGCGTGACTGCGGGAGGGAGCCGCCCGAGTGCGCTCCGCTACAGACGCCGCATTGACCGCAGGGTTCCATTTCGTCGCCGAAGTAGCGGACCAACTGTGACTGAAGGCACTCTCCTGATTCGCAGAGTTCGACGACGAGGCCGAGGCGCTCGATTTCCCCGGCTTCACTTGCTTCGAAGCGCTCCACAAGCATTTCCGTGAGCGAGGCCACGGTGTGATGCGTTTCGTTGGCGAGGGCGTAGGCGTGGCGCAGTCCCGCCGGCTGCAGGACGGCGTCGCCCATGTCGGCAAGGTAGTTGATCGCTTTTCTAACTCGTTCTTCCGACTCACCGAGAGCGTGGGCGGACTCGGCGATATCGAAGGTGTGCCACTTCCATCCTTTCTTCCCCGTTTCAAAAAGCTTTGTCAAAAAATGCTGACGTCCCGGCGTGTGACCGGCGAGGACTTCTTCAAACTTCCGGACGAGATGGACGCGGTAGCCCCCATAGAACGGCCCTTTCGGAATGATGACTTTTTCCAACTCCAGATAGGTCAGGGCCGTCGAAACCACCGAAGGTCGAATGTCTTTTGCAACCGAGAGGTCGTAGCGGGAAATCGAGAAGGAGTTTCCCTGGAGCATGACATGTTCGACAAGCGATTTCAGTGCCGTGCTTGAAGGTGTGTCGCCGAAGATAAAATTCTCGAGGACGGTGAGGTCATCGGCGCAGGCGAGAATGTTGCAGGTCGCGATCTCGCCATCGCGTCCCGCGCGCCCGGATTCCTGCACGTAGTTCTCCAGCGACTTGGGGAGGTTGTAATGATAGACATGGCGGATGTTGGATTTGTCGATCCCCATCCCGAAGGCAATTGTCGCGACGACAATCTCGATTGACCCTGACATGAACCCATCCTGCACTTCGGCGCGGTGCTCGTCTTTCATCCCCGCGTGATACGCCCGCGCATCGAGTCCCGCTTTCTTCAGGGTGCCCGCGACCCGTTCGGCGGTCTGTTGGAGCGTCACGTAGACAATTGAAGCTCCCGGTGTCTGGCTCGAAACTTTTTCGACGAGAAGCCTGTCGCGCTCCGACTCCGAACAGGGAAAGACCCCAAAGAGCAGGTTCGGGCGCGAGAATCCGGTCTGAATCTGTTCTGCCTCGGCGATGCTGAATCGCTCCCGGATCTGCCCCGCGACGCGGGGAGTTGCCGTCGCGGTGAGGGCGAGGACTCGCGGGATTTTCAGCGAGGCCGCCAGCTCCGCCAACTTCAGGTAGTCAGGTCGGAAATTGTGTCCCCACTCTGAGATGCAGTGCGCTTCATCGACCGCCATGAGATCAATCTGGCAGCGTCGGAGGCGCCGGATGAAGCCATCATTCCCGAGCCGCTCCGGAGCAACGTAGAGCAGCTTGAGCGTGCCATTGTCCATCGCGTCGTAGATTTGATTCACCTCGGCGCGCTCGAGGGTCGAGTCGAGCCGGGCCGCGAGAATGTTCTTCGCCTGAAGCGCCTCGCCCTGATCTTTCATCAGGGCGATGAGCGGGGAGACCACGAGGGTAAGGCCATCGAAAACGAGGGCGGGAAGTTGATAACAGAGGCTTTTACCGCCGCCGGTCGGGAAAAGCGCGAGCGCTGATTTTCCGGCAATGAGGGCATCGATGACCTCGACCTGGCCGGGTCGGAACTCGGAATGTCCGAAATGCTTTGGGAGGAGGTCGCGATAATCCATGCAATGGATTCATCCGCCGTAATCGATGGCTCTGCAAGCCGAGTCCTCGGGATCGATTTGCATTCAAGAGGGTTGAATGTGCGACCTAACCCTGTTAACCCATCGGGAGATGAGCGAAGTAAAATGTCGATGGGGGATTCTCGGGA
>Ga0222672_1000136_pt1 | contig 42279 bp, 61 predicted proteins | sample AntAcemetagen799_FD_179810 | JGI IMG/M metagenome (GOLD analysis project Ga0222672, IMG submission 179810) | Saline water microbial communities from Ace Lake, Antarctica - #799 | ecosystem: Environmental > Aquatic > Non-marine Saline and Alkaline > Saline | place: Antarctica: Ace Lake...
GACACGGACAAAATGATCGAGGCGCAGGAAGCCCTAGCTCGAGCCACATCGGACAAGGACCGCTACGAGATTGCCAAGCAGCGCGCCGATCAGCGCCTACAGGCTCCCGAGCAGCAGCAGACGCAACAACAATACGCACCTCAACCCCAGCAGCAGCAACAACAAGCTGCTCCCGCGGTCGATCAAAAGGCACAGGGTTGGGCGGAGAAGAACACGTGGTTTGGTCAAGACGAGGTCATGACCTATGCCGCCTTCGGTGTTCACCGTAGACTTGTCGAGGAAGAAGGGTTTGACCCACAGAGCGATGAGTATTATAGTGAAATCGACCGCCGTATGCGTTCGGAGTTTCCGAACAAGCTCAAGGTGGAGAAGAGATCGGGGAATAGTCAGGTCGCACCTGCTGGCTCTTCAGCATCCCGCAGCACAAAATCAGGGCGCAGGACCGTGAAGCTCTCACCGTCGCAGATCGCTATTGCGAAAAAGCTGAACGTCCCTCTTGAGGAATACGCAAAGTACGTGAAGGATTGATCTGATGACTGATAATAAACGAGCTCCACGAGCAACCGAATCGCGTGAAACAACCGCGCGCCGTAAACCATGGGCACCGCCCAGTCACCTACAAGCACCTGACGCCCCTGAAGGCTATGTGCACCGTTGGATTCGAACAGCTATGCGAGGCGAGGAGGACGTGATGAACGTCACATCCAAACTTCGGGAAGGATGGGAACCTGTCCGTGCTGATGAGTATCCAACATACCACGCCCCTGTGATTGACTCTGGGAGTTACGCAGGCGTTATTGGTCAAGGTGGTCTGATGTTGTGTCGCATCCCTGTCGAGACTGCGCAAGAACGATCCGCGTATTACGGGAACCGGACCCGCGAACAGATGCAGGCTGTCGATCAGGACTTAATGAAGGAGTCACATCCTTCGATGCCGATTCAAAACAATCGGCAAAGTCGTGTATCCTTCGGTGGACGTGGGTCTACCGATTAACTGAAAGCTAAAGGAGCTGTCAAATGGCCAATACAAATGGCGCATTCGGTCTTCGTCCCATTGGAAAAGTGGGTCAGAACGCCAACAGCACTGGTGCAACTGAGTATCGTATTGCTGCAGGCAACACGAACGCTATCTATCAGGGTTCCCCTGTTATCCCTCTCTCCACAGGTGTCATTGACATCGTTGGTGCAGATGCGGGTGGCACGGTAGGTCTGCTGGGTGTGTTCTGGGGCTGTGAATACGTTTCCTCAACCACTGGTGAAAAGATCTTCTCTAACTACTGGCCTGGTTCAGGTGCAGATACAGACCATCCTGTAAAGGCGTTCGTCTATGACGACCCAATGCAGACGTTTGTGATTGCATCAGATGCCTCACTGACCAACGAAGCCACGGCTCGCGGTCACGTGTTCATCAATGCGAACTTCGCCGCAGCAACAACTGGTTCAAGTTCAACTGGTCTGTCTGCTGGTTCATTGGGTGTTAGCACAATCGCTGCTACAGCTGCTCTGCAGTTGCGGATTATGGGTTTCCAAAACGATCCCGATAACCAAGACTTCACCGCTGCTGGTATCCCTGTAATGGTTCGACTGAATAACCACTTCAATTCCGCCAACGGTGGTATTGCAGCTGGTACTCCGTCGACTACTGGCGTTTAAGGAGGGCTGAAACATGGCTATTTCACGCGCACAACTCGCGAAAGAGCTGGAGCCGGGTCTTAACGCCCTCTTTGGCATGGAGTATGGTCGTTACGAAAACCAGCACTCCGAAATCTTCACCACTGAGTCTTCTGATCGTGCATTCGAAGAGGAAGTCATGCTGACCGGTTTCGGCGCAGCACCGACTAAATCTGAGGGTTCAGGCATCAACTTCGACGAAGCTGGTGAGGCTTACACTGCTCGGTATAACCACGAGACTGTCGCTCTGGCGTTCTCGTTGACCGAGGAAGCTATCGAAGACAATCTTTACGACCGTCTTGGCTCACGCTATACACGTGCCCTTGCACGCTCAATGGCTCACTCCAAGCAGGTGAAAGCCGCCGCTGTTCTGAACAACGCCTTTACAGGTGGTGCTTCAGCTGGTGGCGACGGTAAGGCGCTTTGTGCGACTGACCACCCACTTGCTAACGGTGGTGATTTTGCCAACACTCCATCAACTGCAGCTGACCTGAACGAAACATCTCTCGAAGATGCTTTGATCAACATTGCTGGTTTTGTTGATGAGCGCGGCATGAAGATCGCTCTTCGCGGCCTGAAGCTTGTCATCCCTCGCCAACTGCAGTTTATCGCAGAGCGTCTGATGGTGTCGAACCTCCGCGTCGGCACAGCCGACAACGATGTGAACGCGCTTAAATCAATGGGGATGCTTCCTGACGGCTACGCTGTCAACGACTTCCTCACAGATCCAGATGCGTTCTTCATCAAGACTGACGCACCTCGTGGCTTCGTACACTTCGAGCGCACACCTCTGTCGACCGGCATGGAAGCCGACTTCGACACAGGTAACATGAGGTTCAAAGCGAGGGAGCGTTACAGCTTCGGGTTCAGTGACCCTCGCGCCGTGTTTGCTTCACCTGGCGCAGCCTAATAAAAACAAGGACTTAGGTCTTTTTAAGCCCCGCTTCGGCGGGGCTTTTCTTTTGCTTGATATCTAAATTATTAGACCCTATACTCATAACTATACTAAACACAGGAGTCATAACTATGAAAGAAGCTGTTATTTATTGGATCAAAAACAATCTGAACGACAAGTTTTACATTGGTAGCACTGTCCAGAGGTACGTTCGATGGAAAACCCATAAAAACAAACTGAATTGTGGCACACATCACTGCGCCCACCTACAGGCAGCTTGGAACAAGTACGGCTCTGAGGCATTTGAGTTCAAGGTCGTAGAGCGGATGCCTACCACTGATGGGCTACAGGCGGCTGAGGACAAGTGGCTGGAACAACATGTGGGGCAGCCGCACTGCTACAACCACGGGCTCCGTTCGGGGGCGCCTTGGAGGGGGGCTGCAAAAGAAGACCACCCTCGTTATGGGGCAACCCTAACAGAACAACAGAAGCAGGTGATACGCGAAGCAACTATTGAGCAGTGGAAAACCTCGGACCCACGCACGGGCAGAAAGCACAGCGATGAGACCAAGGAGAAGATCAGGACCAAGGTCCACGCTGCGTTAGCCGAGGGCCGCGGCGGCCGGTTCATCCCGACGGAGGAGACGCGCCAGAAGATGTCTGAGGGGCTCAAGGGGAACACCAATGCTCTTGGGCATGTGCGCTCGGCAGAAGAGCGTCAGGCGATTGCGGAACGGGTGACAGGTAATCAGAACTGGCTTGGTAAGTCCCACAGCGAGGAGTCGAAGGCCAAGATGGGTCAGTCTGTCAAAGCGATTGCTCCAGACGGGACAGAGACGGTGTATTCTAGGACCACGGCGATTAAGGAGGAGCTCGGCATCTTTCTTCCGACGGTTCAGCGCTCTGTTAGGTCAGGCAAGGCGTTGAGCCGTGGGCCGTATAAGGGTTGGAGGTTCGAGTATGTTTAAACCCTTTTCTTTCGAGGCCATTTCTTGTAGTGTGGGGACATCCCTGACAGCTGCATTGTGCGGCTGACACTTACCCCGACAGGAGATTCCAATGGGTACGACTTCATTTTCTGGACCAGTAAACTCGGCCAACGGCTTCGTAGGCGACATCACAGGTGATGTGACTGGCGACGTCACAGGCGCAGTTACAGCCACAACAGTAACAGCCACAGGCGCTCTTACCGCAACAGCTACAGACAACGTCTTCGTTGTCCCGACATCGGACCCTAGCGTTGCTGGTGCTCTCTGGAATGATGGCGGAACGCTTTCTGTCTCCGCAGGTTAAGGAGATACAGCATGGCTGGTTCTGATACAAAAAGTGTTCACCGCCCCGGCTCCGGTTTTGCTCTTCTGGGGCGAGCTCGGATAACGGGGCTGTCCTATATTGGGACAGCCACGGCTGGCTACCTCAACATCTTTGACACGCTGACTGCTCCCGTAGCAGCAACCTACACACGATCTGGTACGACAGTGACTGTGACCTCGACTGGTCACGGCTTGAAGACTGGGGACATCGTAGGTATCGCCTTCCGCACAGGAACAGGCGGAGAGGCCTCTTCTGGCAACTACCCCATCACCGTGACATCGGCAAACGCGTTCACTCTCACAGAGCTCAACAGCGGCACCATTTCAGGCACCGTTGTTTGCTCTTACGTGAACGGGAAGGGTGGCTGGGTTTTCAGCACGCAGGTTTCAGCGGGTGACACCTATGCCAACATCTTCAGTATTCCAGGCGAGGGACTACTTGTGCGCCAGGGGATCTACGTCGAGATGACAAACGTCACTTCGGCCAACATCTTCTACAGCTAGGTGGCAGCATGGCAAGGTCTGGCGTGAATCTTTCAGTTGGACGCGGAGAGAAACTCTCCGTCAAAGAAGGCGCGGGCCTCACAGCTAAGGGCCGCGCGAAGTACAACAAAAAGACCGGCAGCAATTTGAAGGCGCCAGCTCCAAATCCTAAGACCAAAGCGGACAAGGCTCGTAAGGCATCTTTTTGTGCACGGTCTGGGAGCTGGACAGGCGAACGGGGCAAGGCTGCCCGCAAAAGATGGAAATGCTGACATGAGTAACGTGCAGATAACAGCTGAAGAGCTAGAAGCAATGCTCGACCGATCCGCGAAGCGAGGAGCGAGGGCCGCGCTTGAGGAGCTTGGCTTGCATGACGAGAGTGCGCCAAAGGATCTGGACGAGTTACGCAGTCTGTTGTCCGCATGGCGTGATACACGCAAGGCTGTTTGGCAAACAACTGTTCGACTGGCCACTGGTGGTCTGCTATTATTCATAGCAGGTGCAGTGTGGATGTCGTTCAAAGACAACGTGGGACAGTAATATGAACCGCACCAACATGGCAAAACAAGTGATGGAGCCTCCGATGAAGAAGTGTTCAAAGACTAAAGGCGCAATGAAAAAGGGCTACATGAAAGGTGGCTCTGTCAAAGCGGGATATAAAAAAGGCGGCACGGTCGATCAGTCGATGTGCAGCCCCCGTAAGCAAATGGCTATGGGTAAGAAGTAATGGCTAAGAAGCCTGGTCTGTATGCCAACATTCAAGCTAAGAAGAAGCGGATAGCCGCAGGCTCTGGCGAGAAGATGAGGAAGCCCGGCTCTAAAGGGGCGCCAACTAACAAGGCGTTCAAGCAGTCGGCCAAAACGGCGAAAAAGAAATGACAACATCGGGCTCACGAGACTTCAACCTCGACGTCGCAGAAGCGATTGAAGAGGCCTATGAGCGTATCGGTCTTGAGATGCGTACGGGCTACGACGCCAAGACGGCTCGTCGCTCGATGAACATCATGTTTGCGGAGTGGGCCAATCGGGGCCTGAATATGTGGACGGTGTCGACTGGCACAACCACTGTGACGCAAGGCACGGCGCAATACACTCTTGCAGAAGATGTCGTCGACATACTGGACATGGTGTTGCGTCGCGACGGCACGGACTATGAGATGGCTCGGATCAGCCGTAGCGACTACCTGGACTTCCCGAACAAAACAGACCAGGGCCGCCCGTCTCAGTTCTATTACGACCGTCAGATCGCACCTGTGATCAATCTCTGGCAGACGCCAGAGAACAGCACAGACCAGCTGGTGTATTACTATGTGCAGCGTATCGAGGACGTCGACAACCTGACCGACACCACGGGGATCCCGTTTCGGTTTTACCCCTGCATGGTTGCGGGCTTGGCCTACTACCTCTCTGTTAAGCGGGCTCCAGAACGCGTGCAGATGATGAAGTCAATCTACGAGGAAGAGTTTCAGCGCGCTGCTAACGAGGACGAGACTCGTGTAGGGTTGAGGCTTGTTCCAAGTGCTCGCTCGATGAGGGTCTGAGCCATGGCTTTTGCTTCCGACAAAAACGCGTATGGGATCTCTGACCGGTCTGGTTTTCGTTACCGCCTGCGCGATATGCGCAAGGAGTGGACGGGTGCGCTTGTCGGGTCCGACGAGTATGAGGCGAAGCACCCGCAGCTCTACCCTCCAAAGGCAGGCCCGGATCCGCAGGCCTTACGCAATCCCCGCCCTGATCAGCCCGAGGCGCTTCAGGTCTACGTGGATGTGCCGACAGTAGAGGCACCTAGCCTTGTGAGCGTTCGTATGATAGGTAAGGCGGGACAGGTTACGGTGGTGACAACATGAGCTTTACATACGGCCAACTCAAGCAGGCGATTCAGGATTACTCTGAATATGACGAGACCACTTTCGTCAACAACATCCCTTTGTTTATCCGCCAGGCTGAAGAGCGCATTCTCAAGCAGGTGCAACTCAGCTTGTTCCGTAAAAATGCTACTGCGTTTTCTGACAACGGGAACCCATATTTGGCTGTTCCGTCCGACTTCTTGGCACCGTACTCTTTGAGCTACCGCGGCAGCAACGGCGACCGTAGTTTCTTGGACTTCAAGGACGTGTCTTTTGTACAACAGTACAATCCCGACACCACCACTACAGGCACGCCGAAGTACTACGCTCAGTTCGACGTCGACTACTTTCTCTTGGGTCCGACGCCTGATCAGGAGTTCACCATGGAACTCCACTATCTGTATCGGCCTCAGAGCATCACTGAGCTTTCGGACGATGGAACGACCTGGCTCAGCACAAACGCTGAAATGGCCATGCTTTACGGATCCCTTTTGGAAGCGTACATTTTCATGAAGGGCGAGCCTGATGTCCTGTCGCTTTACGAAAAGCGCCTGCAGGAATCCATCGTTGGAATTAAACTTCTGGGCGAAGCCAAGGAAACCACAGACCAGTATCGCACTGGTCAAGTCGTGAGGCCCAAGACCTGATGTTCAGTTTAGACCTTAGTGTAAAGCAAGACGCTCCTCTCGTTGGTGTTCGTGCAACCAATAACAGGGGGTTCACTCCCGAGGAGCTTGCTGCACAGTGCGCGCAGAAAGTTGTTTCAGTGGCTGACACTGCACCTCCCGCTATCCGGGATCAAGCGGTTGCTTTTCAAAAGCACATCGAAAAGGTGGTCGAGCACTATTTGAAACAAGCGGTTCGCAGCGACCGCACAACTGTGTATAATGCACTCAATGACGCGGGTCATCCCGACCTCGCACAACTGATAAGGAAACTGTGACATGGCGTTCACTGGGAATTTTCTTTGTACATCATTCAAGCAGGAGATCCTGCAGGGTGTGCATAACTTTACGACAGGCACTGGCAATTCATTCAAGCTGGCGCTGTACACCAACAGTGCTGCGTTTACGGCAGCCACAACGGCTTACACCGCGACGAACGAAGTTGGTAACTCTGGTTCCTACGCAGCCGGCGGCGGCACGTTGACAAATGTCACACCAACAACATCTGGGACGACAGCCTTCACAGACTTTGATGACCTGACATTCACGTCAGCCACTATCACTGCACGTGGCGCATTGATCTATAATGACACTGCGGCAGGCGATCCAAGTGTTGTTGTTCTAGATTTTGGTGCTGACAAGACGTCGACCGCAGGCGATTTTCAGATTGTTTTTCCTACTGCCGATAGTTCAACGGCCATCATCCGGATTGCCTAAGCCACTCTGCCTAACGGAGGAGTGACTGGTTATGGCGAATATCACAGGATGGAGCCGAGAATCTTGGTCTGAGGGGCCGTGGGGTCAAGCGGCCCCCGTTGTGATATCTGGGCTAGGTGCAACAAGTGCCGTCGGTAGCGTAACTGTTACTGGCGACTCTTCTGTTGTGTCTGGGAACCTTGGGGTCACGGGCTCTGTAGGTTCTGTGAGCGTCGTGATTAACGTCGAACCTGTCATCGCTGGGCAGGAAGCTACAGCCTCTGTTGGTGTCGTCACCACGTCAGGTACGACTGAAGTCCCAACAACCGGGGTGGAGGCAACGAGTGCTGTCGGTGCCGTTACGGTGGCCGCAGGTGCAGATGCTGTTGTGTCGGGTCTGGCCGCCACGTCTGATGTCGGTGAGGTCACGTTCCGTGCAATTGTCGCTGCCGTTGTTACAGGGGTGGAGGCAACCAGCGGAATTGAAGGCGTCACGATCGGCGAGGGTTCGGGTGTAAACGTCGAACCTACTGGGGTCGCCGCAACCAGCGCAGTTGGCGCCGCAGTTGCTACTGGGTCGACTGCACCTGCTACAACCGGACTTTCTGCTACAGGTGGTGTTGGCTCCGTTACAGCCACCGGTATTGCCGTGGTCAGCCCTGTAGGCGTAGCTGCCGACGGTCTGGTTTCTTCTATACGGCAAGATGCTCTGGTTACGTTTGAGGGCTGGGGCCGCAACACGTGGGGCGCCGGAGCTTGGGGCACGCCGATCTCATTACCGCTCGTAGGAACGGGCGCGGTTGGCGAAGTCACCATCAAAAACAACCAGCGCATCCCAGTAACAGGTTTTGAGCTGACATCGACTGTTGGTTCTGTTACTGTCACCACAGGAACCGGTATAGACGTTGATGTCACGGGCGTCACCGCAGATGGTCTGATCTCCCCTTGGGGCGTGTTGGTGTGGGGCCGCGTTGTGCCTTCACCTGACACAGATTGGACACCTGTTGTGCCAAGCACGACAACAAGTTATACTGAAATTAACCCGTGACGGAGGCTCAGAGGTAAACTATGGCCAGTACATACACCATCAATACCGGTATCGAACTCATTACCAACGGCGAGCAGTCGGGTACATGGGGTGATACTACGAATACAAACTTGGAGATCGTCGATCGCTTAACAAGCGGTGTCGGTGCAATCACGCTTTCTGGTACGACGCACACGCTGTCTACTGCTGACGGCGCACTTTCCGAAGGCCAGTACAAAGTGCTGGTGCTTGGCGGTTCTCCCAGTGGGACGAACACGGTCACTGTTTCTCCGAATGACCAGAGCAAGCAGTACTTCATCGTCAACAACTCTGGCGAGAGCGTCATTATCAGCCAAGGCTCAGGCGCTACTGTCACCATCGCTGATGGTGCGACAGATATTATCTACTGCGACGGTGGCGGCGCAGGCGCTGCGGTAACCAGCTTTGGTACGGACCTTTCTGGTGTTTTAACCACGGGCGCTATCGGCACCACTGTTTTGGCCTACGACGCCAACCTTCAATCATTTGTCACAGCTTTGACGCTGCCTACTTCGGATGGCACAAGCGGCCAAGCATTAGTTACGGACGGAAGTGGTAATATCAGTTTTGGTACAGATCTTTCTGGTGTTTTAACCTCGGCAAACAACTTGTCGGATGTAGCGAACGCAGGTACTTCGCGCACCAACCTTGGTCTTGGCACAGCTGCTGTTGGCGACATCGGCACAGACGTTCTGGCCTACGACGCCAACCTTCAATCATTTGTCACGGCTTTGACGCTTCCCACATCAGATGGCACAAGCGGCCAAGCATTAGTTACGGACGGAAGTGGTAATATCAGTTTTGGTAGTGCTGGAATATCAACTGGTAAGGCCATTGCTATGGCAATCGTTTTTGGGTGACAAATGCTGACTCAAGCAGATATAAAAAGCCGTTTTACTTACCAGCTTGATGGGACGCTTGTGCGTCGGCATAGTGTTGCAGGGAACGGTAACACTGCGGGGAAAACAATTGGCCACTATCCATCTGCTTCTCAAGGCCGCAGTCACCGGTATGCTACAACAAAAATACAGGGAAAGACGTACAAGATACATCGTCTTGTTTACCTCTATCACCACGGTGACGTCCCAGACCAATTGGATCACATTAACGGTGACCCTTTAGACAACCGGATTGAAAACCTGCGCCCGTGTGATTCTTGTCAAAATGCCGCAAACAGACGAATGTTTAAGTCTAATTCGTCTGGGCACAAGGGCGTTTCATGGCACGTTCATAGTAAACGCTGGTTTGCTTACGCCGATTCTGGTAAGACTAGGACGAACCTTGGTTACTTCGACACGCTTGAGCAAGCGAATCAAGCAGCGCAAGCAGCGCGAGAAAAGTTACACGGCAACTTTGCCAAACACGCATAAGGAGGCCTGAGATGGCAAACCCAAATATCGTAGATGTCACAACGATCATAGGCAAGTCTGCCACTATCGCGCTTTCTACAACCTCAGCAACTACGCTGGTAAGCAACGCCGCATCGAGCGGCAAGGTCTTTAAGATCAACATGATCCAAGTGGCTAACGTCGATGGCACAAACGCCTGTGACGTTACTATTGACGTGCACAGCGAAGACGATGGCGGCGGCACAGCATACTCGCTGATTTCTACTGCATCGGTAGGTGCTGATTCGTCGTTGGTTGCCTTGGATAAGTCCACAGCGATTTACCTTGAGGAAGACAGGTCTATTACCGCAACTGCTGGCACAGCAGACGACTTGGAAGTTATCGTAAGCTACGAGGAGATCTCATAAAATGCGTACAATAGGTAACACACCTGTGGGTGGTGAAGTTCGGGCAGTTGCCAGTGGTGCGTTGCCGAACGGTAAGCCTGTTATCATCAATGCTGATGGGACTGTTAGTGTTGTTGATGGTGAAGCGAGGGCTGTAGGCAGTCCTGTAGTCTTTGAGAGTGCTAGTTCCGATTACATGTCAGCTACCTTTGATAGTAGCTCTAACAAAGTAGTGATTGCATATAGGGACGAAGGCAACTCTGACTACGGAACTGCCATAGTAGGGACTGTAAGTGGAACCTCTATCAGCTTCGGAACGGCTGTAGTCTTTGAGAGTGCTAGTTCCGATTACATGTCAGCTACCTTTGATAGTAGCTCTAACAAAGTAGTGATTGCATATAGGGACGTTGGTAACTCTAGCTACGGAACTGCCATAGTAGGGACTGTAAGTGGAACCTCTATCAGCTTTGGTACTGCTGTAGTTTTTGAGAGTGCTAGTTCCAGTTATCTGTCAGCTACCTTTGATAGTAGCTCTAACAAAGTAGTGATTGCGTATAGGGACGTTGGTAACTCTAACTACGGAACTGCCATAGTAGGGACTGTAAGTGGAACCTCTATTAGCTTCGGAACGGCTGTAGTCTTTGAGAGTGCTAGTTCCAGTTTTCTGTCAGCTACCTTTGATAGTAGCTCTAACAAAGTAGTTATTGCATATACGGACGTTGGTAACTCCTACTACGGAACTGCCATAGTAGGGACTGTAAGTGGAACCTCTATTAGCTTCGGAACGGCTGTAGTCTTTGAGAGTGCTGTTTCCTATTACATGTCAGCTACCTTTGATAGTACCTTTAACAAAGTAGTTATTGCATATACGGACGGTAGTGACTCTGGCTACGGAACTTCCGTAGTAGGGACTGTAAGTGGAACCTCTATTAGCTTCGGAACGGCTGTAGTCTTTGAGAGTGCTAGTTCCAGTTATCTGTCAGCTACCTTTGATAGTAGCTCTAACAAAGTAGTTATTGCATATACGGACGTTGGTAACTCCGACTACGGGACTTCCGTAGTTCTTCAAGACGGATCCACCAACCTCACCTCCGGGAACTACATCGGCATTGCCAAGGGCGCTGCTGCTGACGGAACATCTGCTGTTGTCCAGACGGGTTACTCTATTAATGACGCACAGTCTGGTTTAACTGCTGGGCAGGCTTACTATGTCCAAGCTGATGGTACGCTGGGCTTAACCGCTGCCGATCCATCTGTACTTGCTGGCACTGCTGTGTCGGCTACTAAACTCATCGTGAAAGGATAATCTGATGAAAACTATCGTTGAGACATCAAGCGGCTTGTCGAAGTACTTGCTTGCTGATGACGTTACTATTACTGCTACTGCTGACAATATTACTGTAGGTGACCCTGCCAAGTTCATCATTGGTGACTTGAACACTGGTAATGCTACCGTGCATGAGGGTGTAACAAACGCCCCTGACGACTGGACAGGCGATAAGTACTTCTATGATGGAGCTACTTGGACACTGAACCCTGATTGGGTAGACCCGACACTCGAAGACGAGGAGTAATCATATGCGCACCATTGGTACACCCAGCACGGAAGCTGAACGCCATTGCCAGTGGTGCGTTGCCGAATGGTGATCCTCTTGTCGTTAATGCTGACGGGACTGTTAGTGCTGTTGGCGGCGGGAACCTCACCTCCGAGAACTACATCGGCATGTCTACAGGCGGTACATACGCAGACGGTAGCAGCGCCACGGTAGACATCATCGGATCACTCAGCACAAACCAGTCTGGCCTCACGGCAGGGCAAAGCTACTTCGTTCAGACAGACGGGACGATAGACACTACGCCAGCTACCCCAGAGGTCTTTGCTGGAACCGCTATATCTGCTACAAGTTTGGTAGTGAAAACATAAGGTAGCGCCATGCCCCTGACCAAGCTCCAATTCCGTCCTGGCATTAACCGTGAAATAACCAGCTACTCCAACGAGGGTGGCTGGCACGATTGTGACAAGGTGCGGTTTACAAAAGGCTATCCCGAGAAGATCGGCGGCTGGGTCAAAAAGGGCATCTTGTCCTTCCTCGGCGCTGCGCGGTCCATGCACCCATGGCGCGACCTGATCGGCACTCGTCTCATTGGGCTTGGCACTGACCTGAAGTTCTATGTCGAAGAAGGTGGTGGCTACAACGACATCACGCCTATCCGTGCAACCACTGCAGCGGGCGAAGTAACCTTTGCTGCAACGGACGGCTCGTCGGCACTCACAGTATCTGACACGGGCCACGGAGCGATAACCGGGGACTTTGTAACCTACACCGATGCAACAGGGCTTGGCGGCAACATCACTGCAGGTGTGCTGAACCAAGAGTATCAGATCGCACTGGTGGTGGACACGGACACCTACCAGATTCAGGCCCGAGAAGCGGGGACCTCCATCCCGAGCATAACGGTCGACGGCGAGCTGGCCCCTGTCCTGGTAAACGCCAATGCGTCGGACACAGGTAGCGGCGGTGCAAGCACAGTTGGCGCATATCAGGTTAATACAGGTCTTTCGACAGCGCTCATCGGCAACGGCTGGGGCGCAGGCTTCTGGAGCCGCGGTGCGTGGGGCTCTGCCACGGACATCAATACTCTGACCGCGAACCTCCGTACTTGGTCACAGGACAACTTCGGGGAAGATCTGATTTTCAACCCTCGTAATGGCGGCATCTACTACTGGGATCGCAGCGCTTCATATACAACGTATGAGCGTGCTGTGCCTCTGACTGCGCTTGCTGGCGCATCTGGCGCCCCTACGATTGCCAAGCAGGTGCTTGTATCGAACTCTGATCGCCACGTGATTGCGTTTGGCTGTGATCCGGTGGACAACATCGGCACACAGGATCCTTTGTTGATTCGGTTCTCCGACCAAGAGAACGCAGCCGACTGGACACCAACGGCAACCAACACGGCAGGTGATTTGCGTATTGGTGCGGGCTCCGAGATTGTTGGCGTGGTCGAGACACGTCAGCAGGTTTTGGTCTTCACCGATACATCACTGCACGCAATGCAGTACCTTGGACCTCCGTTCACGTTTGGTATCAATCTGATCTCTGAGAACATCAGCTTGCAAGGCCCCAATGCTGCAGTGGCAGTAGATGACATGGTCATGTGGATGGGCCAGACAGAGTTCTATATGTATAACGGCGCTGTTCAACGCCTGCCCTGTATGGTGCGCAGCTACGTATTCGACGACTTCAACTTCACGCAGGGCGACAAAGTCTTTGCGGGCCTTAACTCTGCACACTCCGAGGTCTGGTGGTTCTACCCGTCTGCAAGCAGTGCGAATGTGGACCGTTACGTGATGTACAACTACGCCGAGCAGGTCTGGGCTTACGGCAGCTTGGCGCGTTCCGCTTGGGCTGACCGAGGTGCGTTTGAAAACCCGATCGCCGCAGGCTTGGACGGTTACCTTTACGAGCATGAGACAGGTTTTGACGACGGAAGCACAACGCCTGCCTCTGCCATCAACTCGTTTGTTCAATCGAGCCCGATGGACTTGGGCGACGGCGAGCAGTTTGTTTTGATGCGGCGTGTCTTCCCTGACATTGCGTTCAAGAACTCTACGGCCGAGTCTCCTTCTGCGGACGTGACGATGAATGTACGGAACATCTCAGGAGGCTCTTACGTTCGATCGACAACGGCGACGTATTTGGACGACGACCGAGAGCAGCTCAACTTCCGTTTGCGTGGGCGTCAGTTTAGCCTCAAGGTTTCTTGTGACAACACGGCCACCACATGGCGGCTTGGTTCTCCCCGCGTGGATATTCGACCTGACGGGAGGCGCTAATGTCTCGCAATCTTCCCCTACCGTTTCTCCCTGTACCGCCAAGCGAGTACAGCCAGTCTCACTTTGCTGAGATTGTGCGGGCGATTTCTGTTTATATGCAGAACGAGCGGAACCCAGGTGAGGGTCGCCACACCTTTATGGTGTATACGGATCTGCAAACAGACGACTCTGGCTTGGAGACTGGCGCAGTATTCAACCACGGTGGCTTTCTCAAAGTCACTCAACTCAAAACACCCCATGCCCGAGGTTCGAGTGCCACCAGCGCAGTTGGCTCGGTCACAGTTACAACAACCTGAGGAATAAGACATGTCTGACATCATTGGGTGGAAACCCTCAACAAGTTCTGATACAGTGCACTGTAAGAACTGCAGCAATGCTGTGGACACGCCAGAAGAGATCTTGAGCTACCCAGATGGTAACTGCCCTGATTGCGGAGAACCATGGACAGGAGCCGAGCGGCGCAGTACAACAATCATAGTAACAGCACCTGAAGCGGTGCGCGGAGAAGCTTGATGATACCTTTGTTGGCACCACTACTCGGAAGTCTTGCAGGCTCCTTGCTCCCAGCGACCCTGGGCACCGGAATCGCTGGCGCTCTGGGTCTCGGTGGGACAGCGGCTGGCGGCTTGATTGCGGCGGCTGCACCCAAGGCTATCGGCGCAGGCATCGGCACACTTCTTGGTGGTGGTGATTTGGGTGACGCGGCGATCAACGCCGTCGGATTTGGCGCGCTTGGTGCAATGGCTCCAGGTGCAGGCGCCGCTGGAGCAGCGGGAGCAGGTGCTCCTCTAAGTGCGATGGGCGCTGGCCCTGCAGCGGCCCCGGCGGCGGGCGCCACTGCGGTTGCCCCACCTGCAAACCCGACCCCATTCAATATTAAAGACGTAATGCAGGACGTGAACCAAGCTCAGAAGGTGTTTGGTGCAACACAACAGAAGCAGGCACCTATGCCTGCAGCACCCAACCTATCACAGCCACGCGCGCAGCAGGCGCCTATGCAGAGCAATCCAATGCTCTCGGCTCCCGCTCCTATGATGCAACCAGCTATGTCCTCCCCAGTTATTCCTAGCGTAGGCGGACCGTCGGCTATGCCTGCAGCGGTCGGCATTGGCGCGCTCCCATTGAACGGGACACCTATCGCGGCGAGCGACATGACAATGGGTCTTTCACCCTCTCAACGAAACATGGCCAACCAATATCTTGTTGGCCGCGGCATGACAGGATTTTCATAATGTGTGGTGGTGGCGGCGGAGGTGACCAAACGGTCACACAAAAAACAGAACTAGACCCAGCAATGCGCCGCCTTTTGTATGGCGGCACGGCGGCGAACCCTCGTGGTGGCTTTGGTAGCACCAGTCCAGCAGCTGCAGCCCCTGCGTTGACACAGCAAAACATGGGTGGCGGCGAAGGCATGGGCGGCATGGGTGGCGGCGAAGGCATGGGCGGCATGGGCGGCGGATATGGCGGAGAACCAAGTTTCGGTGACATCGGTCCAGTCTCTGGCACTGGTGATCTTTATGCAATGGGCGGCATGGTTGCCCCGCAACAGGGGCTTGCGTCCTTGAACCAAGGTCAGATGCCCATGATGGGTGGTCAAATGCCCAACCTTTCTGATCCGATGACCGCGGCTACTCTGGCTATGGCAGTGCGCCAGCCTGAGTTGCAGTATGGATCAATCATGGCGCAACCTCAGCCCAACATGCCTGTGCAGAACCCGCGCTTGGGTTACGCCATGGGTGGATACGTTGAAGGACCTGGCACAGGGACGAGCGACGACATTGAAGCTCAGATATACCAGAACGGTATGCCTGTCCAAGAAGCACGGCTCTCAGACGGTGAGTTTGTCATGACGGAAAACGCAGTCAAGGGCGCTGGCAACGGCGACCGTGAAGCTGGAGCGGCGAATATGTACCGGATGATGCAGCAGTTTGAGCGTGGGGGCTACGTCTAATGTGCAATCAACCTGGGATGCCTATTACCAATTACCAAGAGGGTGGTGAAGTTCGCACTGGTACTATTGGTGGTCGAGACGTGGCTATCGCTCGTGCGGACGAAGACATCGCAGGCATTACGGAGCTTGCCTATGGTCTTGCTCGCGAAGGAATTCAGCTCCCGCAGCAACAGCTGGCCGGGTTTAACGCTGATCAGCGACAAGCTTTTGACTTGGCCCGTGAGGGCATTGGGTCATGGAAGAGTTACCTAGACCGAGGTGAGGGGCTCACCGAGGAAGGCGTCGTGGCACTGCAGCAGGCGCTTGGTGCCACACGTGATCTAGCAGATCAAGTCCCAGGTGTTATCGCTCCAGGGCAAGAGGCTCTTTTGAGAGCCGCTACAGGTGTGGAATCAGCTGCTGCTAAAGGTGTGTCAGAAGCCGACATCGCTGCTGCGCGTGCTCGAGCATCCACTGCTGAGGCGCAGCGTGCTTTGCAAGAGGCCTCTGCGTTTGGTTTGGAGTCGGCTCGTGCTGGTATTGCAGGCCTCGCTCCCGAAGCCGCAACAGGTTACATGAGCCAGTTCGAGGACGCTGCAGTTCAGCAGGCCTTGGCAGACGTCGCTCGTCAAGGTGAGCTACAGCAACAGAACGTGGCAGCGCAAGCTGTGCAGGCAGGAGCTTTTGGTGGATCACGCGAAGCCGTGGCGCAGCAAGAACTGGCACGCAATATCCTAGAACAACAAGGTCGCACTGCAGCCCAGATGCGCGCAGCTGGTTTCCAGAGCGCGGCTGATCGGGCCATGCAAGCGGCGCAAACAACTGGCCAGCTTGGCCAGATTGGCTCTTCAGCTGCAGCGCAGGCTGCTCAAGCTGGCGGCCAGCTTGGTCTAAGTGCCGAGCAACTGGCTCAAACGAGCGCGTTGCAAGGTGGTCAGCTGGGGATGCAAGGCGCAGAGGCGGCAGGTAACCTCGGTCTTCAATCCTCGCAACTTGGTCTGTCTGGTATTCAAGCGGGCCTCGGTGCGCAGCAGCAAGCTGCGGGCCTTGGTCAGGGGATCGCGGGCCTCGGTCAGCAAGTGGCGGGCCTCGGTCAACTGGGGCAGCAGCTCAACCTGCAGGGTATCAACACGATGTCGACGATCGGTTCGCAGCAGCAAGCTCAGGAGCAAGCAGCGCTCGACACGGCCTATCAGAACCAGTATCAACAAGCTATGCAGCCGTATCAGCAGCTGGCGTTCCTATCAGACATTACAACAGGCGCTCCGTCTGGACAGATGTCAACGGCAACGCAGCCTGGTCCGAGCATCGGCTCACAGTTGATTGGTGGTGGTCTCGCCGCGTACGGCTATCTGAACCAATAGTAAGGAAGTCTCATGGATCCCATGTCACGCAAAATGTTCAAGTCCCGAGATGCACGGAACACGCTCCGCGGCATGGGGGGCATCATGGCTTCTTCCCCTGAGCTGTCACAAACAGTGCAGCAGTTTCAGGAGGGTGGTGCGGTCCACGCACCAAGTGGCCTGCCTTATGCGGACATGAGCCGAATGCAGCTGCAGGTTCTGGCCAGCACTGGAGATGCAATAGCTCTGAACATGCTTCGTGAAGAGGTGTCCGTTGCGGCGCAACCCGACGCCTCTCCTATCCAACGCTTCCCGTCTGCCCCTGCAGACCTGCGGGACGACGCTAAGGCCGAGCGCAGTTTTGGTCGGTCTGCCTACATGAGCGGTTTGCAAACCCCTTCTGATCTCAGACCTATGTTTTCGGCGCGCGCAGAAACACCGTTGTCAGAGATGTCTCCTGAACGTCTTGAAGCAGAACGCATGGCTGCGGAGTCAGGCGGACTCAAGGAACTCGGGACCGATACTGCTGAAGGCGTTACTGGCGCTGTGCGTGGGGCGGGTGAGTCGCTGCAGCGGGGCCTCGGCTCTGGGCTATCTAGTATGGGGATGCCAGGGGCTGGCGCTTTCTTTCTTGAAGGCGCCGAAGACACGGCGGCGATATCCGCTCGACGTGCGCAAGAGGAGCGTGGCCGAGAAGCTGCGCGAGCAGACCGAGTTGCAGAAATTGATGAAGCAGCCGGGGTGACCAGAGGTGAGCCTCTTACAGTTCCAAAAGGCGGGGCGGCCGCACTGCTTCCGCCGGCGCCAGCGGACGAAACAGTTGAGACCACAGTGACTGAAGGCGAGACACCGGTGCTCACACCTACTGCAGACACCGGAGCAGGCACCGCGGCCCCCGAAATAGACTTCGACGCCTCCTATGCGCAGGCCAAGGAACGTCTTGGGGCGATCATGGGTGGAGAGGCTGACGACGATAAAAAGAATAAAGCCATGGCAAACCTCGCCATGATTGGTCTTGCTATTGCCTCAGGTCAAAGCCCGAATGCGCTGACCAACATTGCACAGGGCGCGCTTGCTGGTATGCAGGGCATATCCAAAGCTGAGGCTGCGGAGAAAGCGCAAGAGCGTGAGATCGAACTTGCTGCAACAAAGATGGCGGCCGATGAGGTGGACCTTAACAAGCGCCTCGCCAGTGCCGAAAAGATCGCCGCGATGCGGACTGCAGGCGGCTCTGGCACGTTCTCTCCACAGGACCGCTTGTACAACTCCGTGTTCACTGAGATGCTGCAACAGACAGGCGATGTTGAGGAGGCCTCTGCGGCGGCCCGACAAGCCGCGCCTGGCGCCTCGCAGGCAGCGATGTCCGCAGTGGCAGGTGCTGGTCCGAGCGCAGGACAGATTGTGGAGCAAAACGGAATACGCTATCAAAGACAGGCGGATGGAAGCTTTAAGCAGCTAGGGTAACACATGGCAGAATTTGATCCAACACAACCTTTTGAGGTTGTAGAACCAGAAGCTGCCACACCAACTGGCTTTGATCCAACACAACCGTTTTCCGTCGTTGAAGACGAAGAAAGCGATCGCACGATTGCCAGCGACATTGCGCGCGGCATGGGTGCAGGGGTCGTGGGCCTTGGTCAAGGGATCGCGGAACTCGGTGCTCTCGGCATCGACGCTCTGTTTGACACCGACACGTCACAGGCTACCACGGACTTCTTCGAGGGCGCCAAGACAGGCATGGGTCTGGACCCTGAGACAACGGCAGGAAAAGCGGCAGAGGGGATCACCAACTTTGGCGTGGCCTTTATCCCTGTTGCAGGTTGGCTGGGACGCGCTGGGCAAGTTGCCAAAGGCGCACAGACAGTAGGTAAGGCTGGGCGACTCGGCCGCGCTGCGGAAGCGTTTGGTAAAAGCAAAGCAGGCAAAGCTCTTGTAGGATCTCGTGCACGCTTGGCTGGAACCACAACCCTAGCCGCTGGCGTCTCTGACCTGTTCGTCTCCCCCGAGGGCACAGGCACAATGTCTGACGCCTTTGATGCACTCCCCGATATCCTGATTACAGAAGAAGACACTGGCCTTACAGGTCGGGACGAAGCGTTTCGTCGCCTTCGCAACAAGCTTCGTGTTGGCACAGAAGGAACAGCGTTCGGTGCGGCTTTTGAAACCCTGTTCCCAGTAGCGCGGCTCACGGCCCAAGGTATCTCACAGATACCAGGTGTGCCAGCCACAGCGCGAACCATTGTCGCGGGTATGGAAAAGCTCGGCGGGAAACTTGCGGAGATTCCCGGAGCGCAGAAATACTTTACCTCTGCAGGGCTTACGCCAGCCGACCTTCGTTTTGGCGTTGAGACAGCCGAGGGTATGACCGACACCGCGCGCGTAATGGCCGAGAAGAACCTCATCGACTTTGAGAAGTCTGCCAAGAAACTGGTCCCAGGTGTTGTGGGCCAGCTCCGAGGAGCGGGTCGCGCGGGCTACGATAAACTGTACGACGATCTATTCCTGTATCTGCAAGGCACGGACAATGCGCTGGCCAGCTACGGCTCTGACATCACGAAGCCAGCTGCGCAAATGCGTGACCAGATCTCCCGTATGTCGCAGACCATTGCAGATGACGTGGCAGAAAGCGGCTTGGATCCTGAGTCAAAGAAGCAGATCCTCGACACGTTCCAGAACAACATGGGCGGATACGTTCGCCGCTTGTATCAGAAGTTCGAGAACCCCGACTCTTGGACCTTGGACCCTAATACGTTTACGTCACCCACATTTAAGCGCGCCACGGACGAGGTGCAGCGGGTGTTTGAAAGCATGGACCGCGCAGCGGTGAAGGCTGGTGATATCATGCAGGTGCGCGCGCCAGACGAGGTTCGCACTGCAGCGGAGCAAGAGATCAAGAGACTGCTTGGTTTGGACGCTGTTGAGACAGGACTCACGGACGATGCGTTGCTAGGGCTTCGCAGCACCGTAGCCGCTAAGGGCCAGAAGCAGATCGGCGGTAAGCCTCTGTATAGCATTGCCGAGGGTTTGTTGCAGGAGCGCAGCAAGTTGCTCAACCGAGCTCCGTCACTGCGTGAGCTCCTTGGAGAGATCAAGGATCCGCAGCAAGCCTTCCTGAAGACGGTTGACGACATGGCTCGTTTCTCTGCAGGTAACAAGCTGTATAACCAGTCGCTCAAGCAGTACGGCAAGACAGGCACTGAAGCCCTGCAGATGATAAACCAGAGCCAAGGCAAGGCTGTGCCGTTGATTGTCTATGGCCCAGATGCGGACCAGGTTGGGGCCGAGCTCGCGCAAACAAAAGGCTACGTGAAGCTGGGTGAACCAAACGAGAAGACTGTGTTTGGTGGGAGCTATGGCGCCCTGACAGGGTCGTATGTGGCACCAGAAATCTACGGCGCCCTCACCAGCCCGCAACAAATGACCCAAGGGTTTTTGAACGAGGCCTTGGCGTTGTCGCTGCAGGCAAAGGGTGCAGCGCAGGCAGCCAAGACGGTATACAGCCCTCTAACTCAAGTGCGAAACTTTTTGTCTGGTACATTCCTGACCATGGCAAACGGAAACATGATGCGTGGGATGCCGTTTGGTGACTCTCTTCGGCTGACTGCTGGTAAGGCGGCGAACCTTGCGGATGACGAGTTTCGCAATTTGTTTGAGATCACTGGTAATCTCGGCCTTCGTGACCAGAACCTTACAGTTCAAGAGTTTCGCAACCTTCTGAAAGAGGGTTCTGACATGAAAGTCGCAGGCAAAACACAGGCCGGGGTAAACGCCCTCAAGGAGCGTGTGCCGTTTGCGAAGGCTTTGGAAAGTCTCTACTCGAACTCGGACACATACTGGAAGCTCGTTAACTGGAGCGCTGAAAAAGCAAAGTATACCAACGCCTTCCGAAAGGCGGGTCTCGCACCTGACGCCTTGAACAAAATTGCAGATGACCTCGTATCATCGGGCATCGGTTCTCGGACCGGGGAACTCTCTGGAACGGCCAGCTACCTCGACACTTTGGCAGGCGACATTGTCAAGAACACACAGCCTACATACAGCCGTGTCCCTGAAGCTGTAAAAATGGTGCGCCGCATCCCTGTTGTCGGTAACTTTGTTGCGTTCCCTGCAGAGGTTATTCGCAACACGACCAACATTATGGATCAAGGTCTGCGAGAGATGGGTTTCTCTGCCAAGAAACTGGTTGACGCTGGCACGATATCTCCTCAACAGGCGGCTCAACTTGAGAGGCAGATCCGTGCCATCGGTGCGCAGCGTATCTCTGGCTACATGGCCTCAGCTATCGCGGTGCCTGCTGGTATCCAAGCGGCCGCTACACGCACCCTTGGATGGGACGGAGAAGACGGCCGACCGTCGATCGACGACCTGAACAAGCAAGCGGCAAACTACCTGAAAGGCCACCAGCTGGTTCCCATTTCTGCAGCGGGTGACCCCAATGTGGAGTACATCGACCTAAGCTATATGATGCCGTATGATTTTGCTCTGGCACCAGCTCGTGCGGCCATGCAGATCTACAGCGAGAAGGGTGAGGTCGGCGCAGGTGAAGCAGATCAGATCCGAGCAGCCACGTTTGCCGGTGTCGGCAAGCTCTTAGAGCCCTTTGCAAGCGAGAGCTTGGTGGGTGAGCGCCTTGCGGACGTAACCGTCCGTGGCGGCAAGACGCCTACTGGGGCTCCTATCTTCACAGAAAACACACCGTTTGGTGAGAAGGCTTCGAAAGCCTTTACGCACGTTGCAGGGGCGTTTATCCCTGGAGCAGCTGAACTCTTTGTTCAGGAGCGTCGTGGTCAGCTTGTTCCCGGGCGAGTCACACGTGCCGCCACGGGTATGTCAAGCGCCACTGGTCAGCCTTACGATTTGTTCGAGGAAGGCGCTGCTCTGGTAACAGGGCTACGACCAATGCAAGGACGCTTGAACGAGACCTTCAGCTTCAAAGGGTTTGAGTACAACCAAGCACGCCGAGACGCCACATCGGTGTTCAGTCAGGTTGCCAACGCAAACGACACTGATGAACAGGATGTGCTTCAGGCGTATGAGCGTGCGAACAACCAGCTCAAACGAGGGCAGGCGCAGCTCTATGATCTTGTAGAGTCAGCCCGACGTCTCGGTATGAAGGACTCTCAAATCCGAAAGCAGCTCATCGACGTTGCACGTCTCGGCCGGAACGAGGTCAACATGATCATGCGCGGTAAGTTCGATCCTCTTGGTATTTCAGACGATCGAGTGAAGACTGTTCTACGGGAAGGCCGCGAACAAGCACGTACGTTAAAACGTCTGCCTGTCCGTGAGCTGAAGGCGATCGAGCGGAGTTTCCTCCGTCAGGATCTTGTTCCGCAAGACTACAACGACGAGATTGGTGCGGCGCCTGCGTTCAATCCGAACCAGCCGTTCAGTACTGTACAGGAACCTGTACAACAAAGGGCGGCTCCCGCCGCCCCTGCTATCGCTCCAGCGCCAGTGCCCGCGGTCCCACAGACTCCGCAAGCACCAGCAAGAAACGCACCTCCATCACCCGCGTTGCTGGGCGGTAATATTGTTGATCAAGCGAAGAACGCTGAAATTGCACAGAGACTCTCCGGTCAGTAATCCGCCTTGAACTTTATGTCGATCCCGACGCCGCCAAACAGGATGACGGCGTCCTCTGCAACCTGGTGCATCTGTTCAAAAACTTCCTCGTCGTCCACTGCGGCGGCGAGGTTGAGAGCTGCATCGATGAGGGTCAGGAACGCCTCCACCTGATCCTCGTGCATCTGCTCAAATCCCAGTGTCTTGATGTCCGCATTAAAGCTCATTCGACTTCTCCCCAGTTATTAGGTAGCCCACGCAGGGCAGGAATATCATCGTCAACCTTGGACGGGATTTTCAAAGGAAGCCCTGTCTCCATGATCTCCTTTATCTTAGCAGACTGAGCCTCGTTTTCCACGGAAAAACAAAGTTCATCGTGAACTGTCAGCATCGGCACCAGACCCTCGGCGAAGCAGTCAGCCATCGCCTTCTTGGTTTGGTCGGCCGCCGACCCTTGGATCAACTTGTTTAAGGCCTTGTAAGTAAAGGCTCTTTTCAGAGAACCGCCGTACTCCTTCTTGGCTTCTTCCAACGGCAGAGGCTTGTTGTAACCAAACGAGGTCGGCTCCCAAAGATGGAACCGGCACTTGCGGCCGAGGATCGTGCGGATCTGTCCGTGCTTCTCGCCTTGCGCACTGGCTACCGCGGCCAGCTGTTTAACGAACGGAACTTTGTCGCGATGCTCTTCGATGATTGACTTCGCCTCTTGGTCGGTGACGCCCAGCTGTGCAGCAAGCTTGCCTACGCCCATGCCGTACATGATGCCGAGGTTCACCACCTTTGCTTGCTTGCGAGTGATACCCGCAATGTCCGCAACCATCTGGTGCAGGTCGACGTCACCCTTGTGATACTCCTCAACGATGGTGTCCACCACAGGGCTGCGCATATGGTCTGGCATGGATGCTGCGAAGTGAACCAGCAACCGTGGCTCTTGGCTCGAGTAGTCAAACGAACCCCACATCTGCCCATCTTCTGGTATGAAGAGACCACGGATCAGCTTCTTGATCCCCGGATCACGGGCCGGGATTTGTTGAAGATTGGGGTTTGAACTACTATTATGGTGAACGAGACCGTGGGCTATGTAGCTGTGGTCGGTCTCGACTTCGATGTCCCAGACCTGTGCAACTCCCAGAGGCTCAATTTCCTCAACGGTGACCGAGAATGAAGAGAACGATGTCCCTCCGGTGTCACGAGTGCCAGATTGTCTGGGGAGTTGTCCGCTCGATCCTCGTTGATGTGGTGAACATGCATTCCCTCTGGCACTTCCGTCAGGCCAAGCGTCTGCGCCATAACCACTTGATGCTCGTAGACGTGTTTCGACATAGGTCTCCCCGTGTACCAGCTCGGTTTCAGTACAAGAATGTACCCGTGTGGGTCGCAGAACAGTCGCCCCTTGTGGTTGTGGTGCTTGCTGCCAGTCTTCCCCTTCATAGGGTTCATTGAACCGATCTTCGATCGAGAGTACCGTAGAGCCTGCTCCTCTTTGAGCTTCTCCGGCGGAAGCACGCGACGAACCATCTCCTGCGCTGTGTGAAAGGTAATGGACAGTGCTTTGGCCACTTCCTTGAGAGTTGGTTTCTCCTGCGCCTGATACAAGGCCACGGCTTTTTGGCATAACTCCTCGTCCGCCAAATGTTTCTTTGAAATCGACACCTGTTACCTCCTGTCCAACTGTAAGGTCTCCAACGCTCTTCCACCCAGATGCTGTGAAGACACGATGGTTTCGGGTACATTTTATAACACTACCAGAAGATACCCGAAGTGCAACCATTTCTTCTTCACCCTTGTATATAAGGTGACGAATAGGCTGAAGGCGACCGAGGTGTGTGATTGCATAATCACTTCGAGGTTTGATCTCTACGATAGGCACAGGCCCACGCTGGGTTTCGATCAAGGTGTCTGCTGACACACAGAACCGACCAGTCACTGTGCCACCGTCATCGGAGCGCAGCTGGTGAAATTCTGTATGAATACGGCCGTTGTGTGCGTGGCGCAGGATACTGTCGATAAAAGTGCTGTCAGCTTTGTCAAACTCGCGCAAGCGTACGATCTGCTGGCACACCTCATGTGGGTGGGCATTCAGATACTGCTTTGTAAACGAGGCGGCGCCAGCTTCTGTCTTGGGATACTGCAGGTTCAGGGACTCGAACACCTTCCGCACGCTGCCCGCGGCCCACGGTTCAATGGCCACGCCTGTCTTGTGCTTGATGTCGTCCTTCAGTTCTTGGACCTTGAGCTTGAGACCCTGCTTGGCGATGTCCGCTTTGTCGATATCCACACGCACGCCGTTGGCCCGCATCTTCACCATCAGCGGGATGAGAGATGTCTCCAGATCAAAAATGTGTGTCAGCTCCTGAGATGTGATCTCTGTCTTCAAGCGGTCCCAAAGCTTCAGCGTCATGAGCGCATCCTGCTCGGCGTACGCTCCGACATACGACGGCGGCAGCCGCCACATATCTGCCTTGGGGTCAATGCCCCAGTCCTTGGCCGCAGCGCGCAGCATCTTCTCGTCCTTGCGCATATCGATGTAGTCGCGGCCTAGGTTGTTCAGGCTGTATGACCAGCGGTTCTCGTCGATCACAGGGGCGGCCACCATGGTGTCGATGATCCGACCTTGGACCTCGACCCCTTCAGCAAGCAGCCAGCCAGTATCGTAGGTCGCGTTGTGCATCAGCTTGTCAATGTGCGGCGTAGCCATCTGTTTGCGCAGCCACTTCAGTGTCATCTTGGGATCCATGTTGTGTCCGTTCTCGTGACGGATCGGGAAATACCAAGCGTTGTCGCCCGCAGCTACAGCAATGCCAACGACAAACCCGTCCTTGCGTGCCCAGCCTGGGCCCATGGTCGTGAGGTTCGGGTCGCAGGTCTCGAGGTCGATCGCGATCTGAGGATACTTTGTCAGGTCAGGGAACTCTGGTGGGATGTTCCAATCAGGCTCGAGCTTCTCACCCAAGTCCATGCGGTCCAGAAAGGAGATAGTGCTCTTGTCTTTACGGTCTCTTGCCATGTTCCTCAGTCCTTTGTTGGGCGGTCATCTGTGCCTGTGCCGCGCTCTTCGTATGCAATCAAGAAGGCTATGCAGCAGCCCGCATGCCAGAGGTGCGAGCGCCCCGTTTCTTGATCCTTGTTCTCGCCTGACCACCATGCCCACATATGACGCATCAAAGCGCCAAAGACACGAGACCACTTCATCCCCTTCTCCCAGTTGCGGTCATCATATTTCTCCGCCCCAAAGGTCAGGATGTCGCCCACGGCTACAATGAGTTCTGGTGGGATCAGTTCCATCCGCACCTTGTCGGTGTCGTCCTTGTGGGCTCCAGTCTTCAAGAGTTCTTCTCGGTTATCTGACATCGACCATCACTCCCGCTTCGTTAAACATCTCCATCGACAACGCAATGTCACCCTCCCAGCGCTCAACGAACTCCTCGTCAGGCGTGGGCCAGCACACGTTCGCTACGCCCATCTGGATAATCTGTGCCGCGCACTGGGTGCAGCAAGGATGTGTGCAGAAGAGTGTCGATCCGTGGACCGAGGTCGTAGCAAAGCTCAACGCGTTCCGCTCAGCGTGCAGCACCATCTTGTATTTAATGGACCGATCATTCAACCGCTTCTGGCTGTCGATCACACCACGAGGCAGACCATTGTAGCCCCCGGCTACAAGGCGCCGCTTGTCGTCGAAGATTACAGCACCGACCTTGGTACTCGGATCTTTGCTCAGCTTGGACATATGCTTGGCCAGGTCGACAGCCCAATCCCAAAGTCGTCCTTCTTTAAATGCGTAGGTCATAGGTGATACTTATACCTCTTTTTGCTTTCGATGATGTGCAGGTTCTCCCGTGTACGGGTGATACCCACGTAGAACGCGCGGTGCTCGTCGTCTGGGTACGAAGTCTCCTCGCAGGCTCTGGTGCTGCCGAGATACACTGCGCAGTTCTCGTCCTCCCCACCCTTCATGGCGTGGAAGGTGGACAGCTTGATGCGCGGCGGCTTGGACAAATCCTCACCGGACTTCTCAACGTGCCGTAGGTAGGCTTGTCTGGACTGTCCGAAACCCAAGACGTCAAAGACATCCCTGTATTCCCCCAGCAGGTTGGGCTGCTCCAGCAGACCGAACTCGTCAGCCAGCTCACGCATCGTCAACCGTGCTTCTGGGTCCGCGGCCTCGAGCAGCTTCTTTGACCCACGCTTTACGACAGCCTTGTCACCCTGCTTGGGCACAGCCTCATACATCGTATAAACGCGGCTCAGGTCCACTGCCTTACCGGCTGCAAGCTCACGCCACGTGTTGATCGTCTCAGCCTGCTCTCGGGTGATCGGGGCGCTGCCCTTCAGAGAATAGTAGTAGCCCATCTCCTCGATCTCTTTGGCCATGCTGTTGACGTAGGAGTTGATGCGGCACATCAATGTCCAAGACCCCGTCTGCAACGGCAGGCTGCTCAGGTCATAGTGCCATGTGACAGATCCCTCACGGTCGGTTGGGTGGTAGGTCTTCGGCACACGGTCCTTGATCCTACGAACCACGCGCTGCGCCAGGTCAAACACCTTCCTGGGCAGGCGGTACGATTGTTCCAAAACAATGCGGTTCGGGGACATATTGATAAACTGCTTGACGTTCACCCCTGTCCACCGGTGAATAGCTTGGTCATCGTCCCCCGCAATCCATACTTCCGTAGCATTGGCAGCCATGTGCTGGACCATTGCCCACTGCAGCGGCGTCAGATCCTGTGCCTCGTCGACAATCAGAACCTGCAGGTGCGGTGACTCGACGGTCTGAGTGTACACATCGATCATGTCCACGAAGTCCAGCTTACCGAGCTTCGACTTGTACTCGATCAGCGTGTCTCGAACCTGCTTGCACTTGAAGAACGACAGGTCCGAAGTGTCGTGGTCCTTCCACTCCTCGCGGATGTCAATCATGCGGTAGCGTGCACGATCGATGACCTTCATGTACTTGCTACCACGGCGCAGGTCTGACGGTATGAGCATACCGTCCTCCGGCTGTGTGTTGATAATGAACTCCTCGCCCAGCATTTTGCCCAGCTTCTGGTAATCAGGCGGGCTCATGACGTCATCCCGTTTGATCTGCAGCCCAGAGAACCCAGTCGAGTGCAGCGTGCGGAAGTTGATCAGCTGCTTGTCGTCGAGGTTGAAGCGGTTCTTGGCGCGCTCCTTTGCCTCTTGGATGGACTTGCGAGAGAACGAAACAAACGCAATGTGCTGTGGGTTCATGCCGGCCTCGAGATGCTTCTCAATGATCTGCATCAGGCGCTCAGTCTTGCCGCAGCCCGGAGGTCCGAAGATCTGTGTGCTGTTCTCAATCATAGCTCATCTCCTCCAACCATGCGTTGATCACGTCTGGTGACCAGCGCAGCGTGGACCTTGAACCTTGGCCCAAGCGCATCGGCGCCGGCATACTGTCTTCTTTGATCCACTTGTATACGGCCGCGGGTGTGACCTGCAGATACCCTGCAAGTTCTCTGACTGAGATCATCCGATCAGAAGGGTATGTCATTGTTGATCTCCTCTACTGGAAGCTCGATCTCTTCCTCTTTCATTTCTGGAACCCACCAAACTCTGAGGCTGCCCCATGACCCATCGGCTTTCTTGTAGCGCTGGGTGCCGTTGAAGCTCTGCTGCCCGTTCAGGCGTTTGATCTCCTCCTGCAGTTTTGCTCGGTTCTCGGACCACGGATGCTTCCGGTTCTGCAGGAAGTTGACCAGTCCCTCGATACGGAACTTAACCAAGCCGTTGTCATGATAAGGCTTGCCCGTGTGCAGCTCCTCTGGATCATAGGCTTGCGCACTGCCGTTGCAGTATGATTGCAGAAGGTCTTCGAAACGCCCTGTCATTGTCAGCTCTCGATCGACCTCGATGTAGGTTGCCTGCTTCAGCATCCCGTTCACCATGGCTGTCCAGTCTTGCTCCTTCATCCTCGAGGGCATGAAGTTGATCTGCGTAAGACAGGCCTTTTGCCACTGCGCCTGGTTGTGCAGCTCGTCCACGTTCAGCTCTACACGCTTCCCGTTCACATCCATGAAGTAATACGGAGGCTGGGACAGAATGACAGTCAAGCCGCCAACCTGTGCCTTGCTCTCGCTATCTCCGCCAACGCCATACTTCTTGGTGCGGCAAACCTCTTTGTCACAGTGCGAGCAGAACGGCTCGATGTTGCAGGTGTAGAAGTAGTCTTTCTTCTTCAGCTGCTTGACGATTCCAATCACCTCTTGGGCGTCGAGCATAGGCTCCATGAACACGCGGTTGTATTCCTCAACCATCCGCTCCCATGTGTCGCTGTATTTCAGTTTGGCGTACACGCCCATCTGCAGAAGTGTGTTGTTTCTCATTTCACCCACTGTCCCTGTTGCCACCAGCAGGCGCAGACAAGGAGGCCCGTCAGTGAAGTGCTCCTGTGATCCCGCAAGGTCGAGAGAGTCCAGAGAGCTCATCGCTGTGCGGTTCTTCTCCACGCTGTCCAAGAACTCCTCGAGCTCCATGGCTTCTGCCTTCTTGTCGAAGGCGTAGCGTGTGGTCTGCTCCGCGTTGAAGTATGGCATATTGATAAAGTTGCCGAGGTCGCCGCGCTCCACCAGGATCTCGTCCTGTTTTGGGAAGACCTCGCACCCTGAGAAACCCAGAGCGATCGACATCTCCGTCAGGTGCTCACGGATCAGTGACGCTGGCTGCCAGTCTTGCAGAAACAAATACAGGTGTGCGCCACCAGACTTGGTGCGGCAGTGGAACAACGGGAGCTTCAGATCTTGGATCTTGCGCTGCAACGCAGCGTGGTCCAGATCATACACGTCGATATCCAAGGCACCGAAGCGGCACTGGTTGGCAGGGCTGGTCGTGATTGGGATCGCACCGATGCCTTGCTTGCCATCAATGTGTGCCTGTGCTTGTGCCTCGGTCAGCTGACCGCGACGCACAAAGCTCTTTGCTTCTGCTTTGCCCTTGCGGCCAACACGTCCTACGGTTGTCTCCCCGTATGCTGCATCGGAGCCCTCAAAGGCGACAAGCAGTCTTTTTGCTAAGGTCATAACTTGCTCCTGATTGATTGATGAGGGGGCGAGATCGTTTGGTGCCCCGCCCCCGAGACTTAGCTAAGTTAGCTAAACCCGACTCTAAAAAGGAATTTCCGAGTCATCATCAACACGGGATGAACCAGCTTGCTCCTGACCGTCGTTGGCTGCGGCCTTGAGTTCCCCGGCTGCGACCGACTCACGGAAGGTCTTGGCCTCGAGGAGCAGGTCACGGCTCTCGACAAGCCCGATCTTCTCGACTGCCCAGTTGGACCACGAACCTTGGTCATTGCTCTCCTCAACAGAGGTTAACTTCCACATCGTGGCGAACACCGGAGGCGTGATCATCTGACCAGTCTTCGGGTGCTTGAGTTTGTTCATCGCGATCTGCGTCTTCCAGCGGCGCGACACCTTGAGCTGTGTCGACTTCATGTCGATCACAACGGGCTGGGTCATGCCTTCCTCGTCAACGACAAGGCAGAAGTGCTGATCAGATTTCACAAGCTCGTTCCCTGTGGGCAGGATCTCCTTAGACCCTGAGCGTGTAGTGCGCTGCAGGACAGGGTCGTTTGCTGGGATCTCACCACGGAACCCGCCGCCTTGATCACGAGGTACGAACTCGAGATACTTGGTGGTCTGGAAGCAGGGGATCACAGTGAGACCTGTCTCGCCGTCCCAATACTGGCCGGTCACATTGTTGAAGGCGTCACCTGCATCGGCGCCCTCGATGAACTCAGACTTCTTCTTGCTGAGCTGTGGTGACAGAGGCTGGAGCAGACGCACGAATGGGATCTGCATTTCGCTGCTGTCAAAGGATGCACCCTCGCCAGCGCTGTCAAAGATGTCGTCCATCACGTCGGTAGAGATAGAAGTCTCTTGTGCTTTTGTTACTGCGGTCATTTACTTTCTCCGGATTTCTGCTGCGTTTGCAACGAAGGCCCCGAACATATCGAGGTCGATTGGTTTACCACTCTCCATGCGCTCTTTAACAAACGCTTTCAGGGTCATGGGGTGAACGTAGGTTTTGGCCGAGGCATTGTAGCCGCGGTCCTGCAACATCCCGAGCACATCGCCCGCGACATTGTCTTCTCCTTTGCCGAAGGAGCAGGTGACATCGTTCTTGATGATGTCATCGAGGCCCTCGGACCTTAGCCACCCCAGAGCTTCGTCCTTGCGGTCTGCTGGGATAGAAGCATGCACCATCATCTTACGAGTGACAGTCACCCCGTCTACGTCAATACGCTCCACGCCCATCTCATCCATGAGCGCAGGTATCTTGTCGATAGAAAGGTTTTGCTTATCAGCCTTGAGTGACTTGAGGTGCAGCTCAGTATCCTTGATCTGGTCTTCGACTGAGCGAAGCGTCTTTACAAGGTCACTGAGAGTCTTGCTGGTGCCTACATCTACATCGCCGAGGGCACCAGCTTCGTCGAAGATGTCGTCAAATATATCAGTCATAAGTTTTTTCCTCTTCAGGGTTGATTGTGGGCAACTTGTTTGCTACCCATAACCAGAACATAGAGACAGGGAAGAGGGTTGTCAATGGAGTTCTTTAAAACAAAACCATACCAACAGCAGCTTGAGGGTTTTCCCTTTAAGCTGCCACCGTATGCACATCAGCTGGAGGCTGTTTCGAAAAGTTGGGATCGCGAAGGTTACGCTTTTCTAGCTGACATGGGCACCGGGAAAAGTAAGATGCTTATCGACACCATAGGCATGCTGTACTTAAACGAGGAGATCAACTTCGCTCTGATCATCGCACCCAAGGGTGTGTTTCGCAACTGGCCGGAAAAAGAATTGCCAGAGCACATGTCGGATGCAGTAAAGCACCGGGTGATTCGCTGGTCCTCTAGCTCCACCAAAAAAGCCAAGGAAGAGATGGCTTCTGTTAAGGACGACTTTGACGGACTTACTGTATTCGTAATGAACGTAGAGGCCTTCTCTTCTCTGAAAGGGCGGAACGCAGGGGAGTGGATGGCTAAACGATTTGGCGTGAACGGGTTGATCGCAATCGATGAAAGCACAACCATCAAAAACCCTAAAGCTAAACGAACCAAAGCACTGACCAAGATCGCATCTGGTTTCCAGTATCGACGAATCCTCACAGGATCACCTGTGTCGAACAGCCCAATGGATGTCTACTCTCAGTTCGAGTTCATCGGTTCAGGGTCACTGGGATTTGAATCTTACTACGCATTTCAAAACAGGTATGCCGTCACACAACGGCGCAGCATGGGTGCACATAGCTTCGATCAGATCGTAGGCTACCGAAACATTGAAGAGCTGACCGATCGTATCGACAGGCACGCTTACCGCGTTCGCAAAGAGGATTGTCTTGACCTGCCTGACCGCACTTTCACCACGCGCCTCGTACCTTTGTCACCGGAGCAGTTCAGGATGTATGAGCAGCTCAGAACCATGGCCTTAACCATGTTGGAAACAGGTGAACTGGTGACAGCGCCTGCGGTAATCACCCAGCTCTTGCGGATGCAACAGGTGCTGTGTGGGCACATCCAAACCGATGACGGGGAACTTAAAACCTTTCCCTGCCCCCGCCTGGATGCCGCCCTCGACATCGCTCAAGAAACCAGCGGGAAGGTTATCTACTTTGCACGGTTCCGCTATGACATTCAGCAGCTGGTAGAGAGGTTGAGGAAAGAGTTTGGGGAGCATTCGGCGGCCGCATACTACGGAGACACCACTGTCGAAGAACGCAGCCAGATTATGAAGGACTTCCAGAACCCAGACCACCCTCTCCGCTTTTTTGTAGGTAACCCTTCAACAGCAGGGTACGGCTTGACGCTAACACAGGCAAAAACAACTGTGTTTTACAGCAACTCCTTTTCACTGGAGCAAAGAATACAGGCACAAGACAGGAACTATCGCATCGGCCAGGATCAAAAAGTGCTTTACATAGACCTGATAAGTGATGGTACAATAGACCAGCACATCGTGCAGTCTTTGAAGAACAAGATTGATCTGAGTGCGAAAGTTCTAGGCGAAGAGGCAATGAAATGGCTAAATGTAAAACCATCGAAATAGGGCTGTTTAAAAAACTGCTCCAGTACAGCCCCCAAACAGGGAAGCTATACTGGAGACCTCGAGACGAAAGCACCTCACCAAGACCAGCGTCTTTCAACACCAGACACGCACACACTGAGGCGGGGTGCCAGAATGATAAAGGGTATATGCTGCTTTCGGTGTGCAACCAGAGGCTTCGTGCGCATCGAATTATATATGCCATGATGACAGGTGAGTGGCCCGAAGAGATCGATCATATTAACGGTGATCGATCGGATAACCGTTGGTCAAATCTTCGGAACGTGACCCATAGAGAGAACCGGGCAAACAGCTACGGGTGGTCTAAGAAAACCAGCTCAAAGTTTATAGGTGTGTGCAAGCAGACAGGCTCTGACCGCTGGAAGGCGCAGGCCAGCGTGAACGGTAAAGCCAAGCACCTTGGTTTGTTCGACTCAGAGATTGAGGCTGCTAAAGCACGAGACGATTTTGTGGCCAGCATTAACCCATACGCTAGACTGAATTTTCCAAAGGATCTGATATGACCGACAAGCTAGAAGACCATGACGACATCATAGAAGTATTCGTCGACTACAAGAAGGGCCTTCGAACCATGAAGACGGCCACCGCAGAGATGGTCCGCCTGGGGTTCGAGGAGAACGTAGCCTATGCCATGCTCAAGAGCATGAAGAAGCATAATGTCGTCGACATCCGAAACAAATCCTACGAGCCTCCGCAGCTGGTCGGCACCGACAAGAGTCGGAAACGAAGGGCTTGCACTGACGATGCAAGTGGGGTAGAAACAGACAACAAATGACGAGGATGCTATGCCCAAGAAGAACACCGCAGCCGACCTGAAGTTTCGCAACGTGGGTCTACTACTTGAAGATCACGAGATGCTCCGCCAGCTCGCCGACCGCGAGCAACGCTCGATGGCCCGCCAGCTTTCCGTCCTGATTCGGAAAGCGCTGGAGGATGCAGAGGAAGTATGATACCTTACCCCTGTCATACTTCCTCCCAAACTCGGACGGCCCTTGTGGCCGTCCTTTTTCATTGAGGTGAACACATGCGAAAACTGAACACGATCTACATTCATTGCACCGCGACCCGAAAAGAGTGGTGGGCGGACCGTCGACCCACTGAAAAGGTTGACGAGGTACGACGCTGGCATACACAAGGTCGAGGGTGGAGTGACGTAGGCTACCACTACCTCATCGATTTGGATGGAACAGTGGTTGAGGGTCGCCCCATTGAGAAGGCCGGTGCCCATGTCAAGGGACACAATGCCAACAGCGTCGGTATCTCCCTGTTCGGTGGCCATGGCTCGGACCAGTACGACAAGTTCGAGGACAACTTCACACCCGAGCAGGATCGTGCGTTGCGCAAGCTCATCGCGCAGCTCCGCATGGAGTATCCGTCGATCACAAAAGTCCGAGGGCACAATGAGGTGTCCCCCAAAATGTGCCCAGGCTTCCAGGTGGACAAATGGTTGAACAGCGCAGAGACCGAGAAGAAACCCGAGCGCAAGAAGATTGCGCAGACCAAGACAATCCAAGCTTCGTCTGTTGCAAAGCTGGCGACGCTCGCGTCACCTGCGACGATTGCCACTGTCGGTGGGCTGGAGTGGCAGAAGCTCCTGATCATGGGCGTGTTCGCCTTGGTGGCTCTGGTCGCGTTGGGGGTAGTTGACCTCGAGCGTCTCAAGAAATGGAACCTCGGAGACCGTTAATGTTCTTGCTCGGCAAACTGAAGATGTATGCGGCGCTGATTGGTGCGGCCTTGGTGGCAGTCGTGACTGTCTACTACCGAGGGCGTGCCGATGGCAGGGATGAGCTCGAGTACGAGATCAAGGATGACCGCCTAGAAAAGATACTCAAAGCAAAGGATGTACAGGATGACGTACAAGCTCTTGATGATAATGGCCTTGCTGACCGCGCCTCTCGCTGGGTGCGCAACGATAACGGGTGACACATACTGCGACATAGCCTCGCCTCTATACTTCGATTCCGACAAGACTGTCTCATGGTTGTTGCAGAATGATCGTAACCTCATGGTCGATATCATTGTCCACAACGAGACGAACGAACGGATATGCAGAAACTAAATGCCCTCAGCAGCCTGCTGCACGGTGTATCATTCCGTGATACACACGAGAGCCTGTGCTCCCGTGCGTGGCGCTTACAAAGTGAGAACAGGTTCTGGAAAATCTGGACCCATGTGTTCGGAAGGAGGCATTGCTACACCTCCTTCGAACACTACTGGCTTATTCCTCTGTCGGATCCTCATCAAAGTCCCGAGTGTGAATCGCCCACACCCGGTGCGAAGAACGGCTCTGATCAGGTGAGCTGAACACGTCAGCCTTGACGATGTCGCCAGAGGCGAACAGGCCCTTGCACAGCGCGCCTACAGCGCCCGCATCCATGCTCATCATCCGTGCCATCGTCGCCGTGCGCATCGGTCCGTGCTCCTCGAGCAGATCCTTGATGTGCTCGTGAGGTTTGTAGTTGATCACCACATCTGGCGTTTCCTCCTCGTCGTCAAGATCATCGAAGATCGAACCTCGGACCACGGCCCGCATAGCACGCCACGGGACGTGGTCACGCTTGTCCTCGTAGTTCGGCATCAGGTGGGCTTCCAGCACGTCACCGTGCTTGATCTTCACGGCGCTGACGATACGCGCGTTGATGAACACCGCCTCGCCTTCTTCCGTTGCAGCAAAGGCGCTGCCCACTGTTGTGACCTGGTCTACGATGATGTTCTTTTTCTCAATCATATTAAGCATTGGTTGTCTCCGTTTGTGTTTCTTCTGTGTGGGCGTCCCGAAGGACTTCTACGATATACTCCGCAAGTGTCGCGCACCCTGTTCCCAAGGTCTGATCGCTGAGCCAGTCTACCTGCTCTCGGGTCAACGCTGCAAGGATGTCGCTGATCGATCCGTACTTCACGTTCTGTTGCGCCAGCTGGTAGCGGATGTCCCCTCGCCCCTTGGACGCAAGTCTTCCATGCTGTCGACCACGGTACAAGGCACTGTTGACCATGCTGTAAGACACATCCAGTGCCGCGGCGATCTCCTTCGGTTTCATTCCCTGCCGCTTCATCTCCCAGATCTGAAACGTCCGCTCTTTGGTTTGTTGTCCGTGCATCGTGCTCTCCTTAATGTATGCTGTGGTCCATGTGGTGGACGGTAAATGACTCAGGTGTGTTGGCCACCTCAGACAGGTAGCGGAGGTATGCTGCTGTGTTCTGCAGCCCGTGAGCCATGCTCACAACCGTCAGGATAAAGGCGCACAGCATCTCCTCGTCGAAGTCATCAGGTAGGCTCTTCTGAAACGCTGTAACGACGTCGCATACAGCGTCAAGGGTGTCCTTCAGTTCTCGCTCCTCGGTCATTGGTCTTCCTCAAGCATTGCCTTGTAGCGGGCGATCCGCTCCTCCAAGATAGCCAGGTCCGTGCTCACCCAGGATGGTCGCACGCCCTGGTATTTGAGGGCGATGTTGCTGCGTTCAGCGGACCACGCCGCGATGCAATCCTTGATCTCGTCTTGAGGTAGGGTCATTGGGTCTCTCCTTCTTTCACAATCAAATCCAAAGCTCGTTGGATGTCATACACGCTGGGCGTCGGGCCGCCGCGCTCGTAACCCTGCAGCTCGGCTCGTAGTGCGTTGCGCAGATCCTTCGTATACTCAAAGGCTTGGTTCAGTTTGTCTTGGTTCATGGTTCTCGGTCCTCGATCCAGTCATATACTTCCTGCAGGTCCACGCCGTAGGCCGCGCACCGCAGCACCAAAGCAAGTGCCTCGTTCAGCAGCAGCTGAACCGTGTCCTCTGGCAGGACACGTCCTCCAAGTAAGTCATGCGTTCTAGTAATCCAATAGGGTCTACAACCTGCCAAAAGGCGTCTCTGTTTTTGACAGCAGCAGCATAAGTAGCAGCAACAGCAGCAGCAGCAGCAGCATCAGCAGCATCAGCAGCAGCAGCACGAGCAACAGCAGCAACAGCAGCAGCAACAGCAGCATCAGCAGCAGCACGAGCAACAGCAGCATCACGAGCAACAGCAGCAGCAGCATCATAAGTAGCAGCAGCAGCATAAGCAGCAGTATAAGCACGAGCAGCAGCATCATGACTGCGTTCACGGCACATCCTCGACCACTCAACGCCAAAGCCATAAGTGTCTGCAGTGTCCTGTAGCTGTGGCAAAACTGTTACCCACATCCAGTCAAGCAAAACACCCAGCCGTTCCTGTTCTTTGTCACGCCCTGTGCCTGCCATGTTTGGCAACAGCGCCTTGTAACGGTTACTGTTGCGTAGAACATCAGGCATGGCGTCTTGTAGTTTGATAGTAGCCTGACCCAACACCTCACTCATGCAAGCAGGTATGGTGTCAGTTAGCTCACCTTTGATCGCCAAGTTAATCGCAGCAATAGAGCAGGCGCTTTCCTTAGAGCCAAAACCCGAAGGTAACTCATGTGTGGAAAGGTATTGCTCAAGTTTGGTGCGGTGTTCTTCTGTGAATGTGTCAGTCATTCTGTTTCTCCTCGATCCATATGTCCATGAAATAAGCGCACTTGTCGGGTGTCTGCGGTTCAAACTTAGCAAACGATTGACGAAAGGTGCTTGGCTTTGCCTCATGCCGATAGCATTCATCCGCCATCGGACATTCGTCATTGGAGCACATCGTAATGTCAGGCATCTTTCCCTCCTTTCAGTTCTGCGAGGGTGGTGCGGGCTTTGTTCCCGCCATCTTCTTGCAACGCGTGTCGCCCGCTATCGCCTCCACTGTGTATCAGGCGGCACAGACGCGCCTGCTCTGCATACCATTCCAAGGTATCAACCGCCTTAGCCAGCTTCGCCTCTAGCTCCTCGACCCTCTCCTCAAGCATCACGTTATCCGCTGCTATCTCTTCATACTCATCCTTGAAGTCATACTCTTCTTGCTCCCCCACAGCCTCATATGTCTTCTCGAAGATGTCAGGCTCAAGCAAGCCGAGTGGGATACGGTTCTCAAGCAGGTCTTTGTTGTCTTGTGTCATCTGTTCCACCCCTTGCGCTCCGTATAAAAGTCCTCCGCAATCGCACGTGCCAAATCACGGATCGTCACGTCCATGTCCCACACATCATCCATCACGTTCTCTATGTGATCCGCAAGGCTCGCAATGCTCACGGCCGTAATCTCATCCAGCAGTACGCCGCCGTCCTTGCCCCGTGGTCCGTGGTCCTCGAGCCGCGTCAGCTTTCCGACACCACTGTCTTGATACGCAGGAATTTGGTTCCAACGCTCGCCGTCAAACTGGTCCAGATAGTGGCTCGTCTCAGCGTTGCCGTCCGCGTTGACCCTCGTGTAGTTCACAGCGCGGATCATGCCCTTCCATGACCTGTTGTCCTGTGTCATATTCTCTCTCCTTGATTAAAATTCTGGCTCGCCGTTCTCCGCCAACGAAGGCAAAGAATATGCGTAGTCCCTGTTCCTCTTCGCACGCAGGTCAGGCACGTCGTCATACGATATGTTGTCCGACGCAATCAAACCAAGCTCGCGGAGCTCATGCTCTATATACAAAGGGATCGGTCCGTGGTCCTCGGTCATCCTTCCATCTCCTGAATCTGTGCCACATAGCGCTGAATGCGCTCTTCGAGTATCGCAAGCTTCGCCTCAAGTTCTTCGATGCGGTCAGCGGACAAGCTGAACAAAGCTTCTGCTAAATATACTTCCTGCACATCGTCGCCAATCTGTGAGCGCAATTTTTTTACTAGATCGTCACTCATCTTGCTCTCCTTATCTATTTTCCAATCTAGGTGAAGCCAGTCAGTATCTTCTGGCATCATTTCTACTTTGTCACCATGAAGTTTCTTTAGTCTAGCCCATGCTCCTGCGTTGTTCATTCTCAGCAGATAAGAGCCTTTACCGCAACGGTAATCAGAACCACTTGAACCCTTGAAGTAGAAGTAGTCGTCACTCTCGTTGACCTCAGTGATACCGCTGTTCATTCTCCAGCTATCACCATCCAAGTAACCACCGCTCCACCCTGCAAGAACACGGTAGTGAGGGTCATCACCTTTCACCTTGACGACAACCCAGTTGTCAGGTGTGTAAGTAGTCATTCTGTTACCTCCTCATGCGTCACGCCGAGCTCCTCGGAGATCCACGCCATAGCCGTGCAGATGTCGGCCCAATCCTCGTCGTAGTCTGGATCCACGCCCTCGGGGATGGTGAGCTCACGATGCAACTCAAGAGCACCCCACACAACCCCCAGACAGCTCGCTTTGTCGTTCGCGGTCATTGGCCCACCTCCTGCGTCAAAAGGTTCTCGGTTCTCGGTTCTCGGTTCTCGGTCATCGCACACGTCACGTTCCGCAGAGGCGTCACATACTCGTCCGCAATAGAGTTCTCCGTAGCGTAGTCCACGGCGCTCGCAACTCGGGTCAGGTATTCCTTCGTCACCATGTCCTCGGGCGATGGCAGCTTGGCGATATACTCGTGCGCTGCTTCGAAGGTGTAAAAAAGCTTCATACTATCACCTTCAAACGGCTCCTGATCGTAAAGGGACTTGATCCAGACGCTGAAACTGTCTTGGTATATATCAACCTCCGCTTCTGGTTTTATCACGCCCTTATCAAGCATCTCCGCAACCAGTGCGTCGATCTCGGCTCGGATGTCTTTGATTGGTTTGGTCATGTTCTCGTTCATTGGTTCTCGCTCCGTGGTTAAAACACTCAATGTGTTGTGTCGTGCTTGGAGGTTATCGACAAGTGGAGGGTGGGTCAAGGGGCTTGTGCAACAAAATGCAGAGTTAAGGGAGAACGCAGCACGGTCCCATGTTCGCGGACCATGCAACAAAATGCAGAGTTACAGGAGCACAGTGCACGCAGCACGGTCCTTGGTCCTCGGATCAAAGAGGGTTTTTCGAGGATATTGTAAGAAAGTCCTTGGTCCTCGGACCTTGGTTTGATATACAAGGTGCGTCCAACGGACAAAAATTACCCCTGATTCGTCTCACTCGTAACGAGCCGTTACACTTGCTTGATTGTAAGTGTAACGGATTTTTGTGTTTGTTTACAGTGTTTTAGGGGTTAAAAAGCCTGTAATCTGAGTCCGTAACAGGGTTTTTTCCAGAGAACCTGAGTAAAAGTGAATCGAAAACTTCCAGATTGGGTATAGGGAGTGTAACGAGTAGTGTTTTTATGTGTTAGAGTATTGTTTTTACTGGGTTATTCCCGTCACAATATCCGTTACACTGACAATCTCTATCTGTAACGGTGTAACGAGTTCCTAAAGGATCGGTTTTTGAAGGTTTTGTTTTTTTGTTAACTGAAATCCTCTGGAAAAATCCCTTTACGTTTCTGGGAAGAGCGCCTCTTGAAAGGACAGCGGTGCTTGTTGTATAGTGCCCACAAGTAATCTCTGGAGGACACCTTGGGAAAGTATGTGAAGAAAGAATACCCTGAAGGCACACCCATCCGCGCTGATGGAAAGCCTGACCCACGCAAGGGGAGGATCACCAATAGGCAAGAGACCTTTTGTAAGCTGGTCGTTGAAGGCATCTATTCAAACTCCGAATGCGCACGGCGCTCAGGTTTCTCCGTTGCCACCTCAGCAGGCTATGCCAAGAAGCTTTTGGATGGCGTAGAATACCCCCATGTGGTGGCTCGGATCCAAGAGCTGCGCGAGGAGCGAGAACGCCGCTACGGTGTGACCACCATCGGCCAGCTTGAGCGTTTGGCAAAGCTCTCACGTGGTGCTGAAGATGCAGGCCAGTTCAGCTCTGCAATCAACGCAGAAAAGATTCGCTCGGCGCTGGGCGGATTGACAATCGACCGCCGCGAGAACATCAATGTCATGGATCAGATGAGCCGCGATGAGATCACCTCGCGCTTGGCCGCTCTGCAACAGCAATATCCGCAGGTCTTTCAGATTGAGGGCTCCCAGATGCGGGACGTCACCCCAAGTGACACCAGCACCGAGCTGTTAGACTACGTCGAGGGCAGGACAGTAGACAAAGGCTAACCCATCGGCTATACGGAAAAGGAAGCCCCCGCGCTGCGACAACAGCCGAGGGCATGATCGAAACCTTAAACTGCAAGGGAGGCTTCAATGCCCAGCAAATTACTATCTATCGAGACTCTTCGCAAGCTCCTTCGCCAAGACCCTGAGACAGGTCTTTTGTTTTGGCGCGAGCGCACCCCTGATATGTTCGAGGCAGACACCCCTGAGAAGGCCGCCGCCATATGCACCCGCTGGAACACACGGCACGCGCACCAGTCAGCCTTGATTACCTTCGGGCCATATGGTGCGACAGGTAGGATGGGTGGCAGGAACTACACAGCTTCACGGGTTGCGTGGGCTATGCATCACGGGGAATGGCCGAATAAAAACCTATGGATAAAAAACCTAGACGGTGATCGGTTCAACATCCGCATTGATAACCTCGCCTTGCAGACCAAGCAGGAAGCCAATACCGCTGAGCGTGAGTCTACTCTTTTGTATGACAAAAAAAGACGCCGTTGGGTGCCCCGTATACACAGGGACGGAAAGCGTATAGAGCTTGGTAAGTTCTTTCACCGAGAAGACGCTGAAACCGCCCTGCTTCAGGAGCAAATAAGACAGGAACGACGAACAAATGAGCCAAGGCCCTGAGTCCAGATTCTGGAATACGCTGAAGTCGTCCATGCCCCCAAAGAGCTTCGCACAGCGCGTTGAGAACCGTGCGGGGGGTGGGGTGCCCGACGTGTTCGGAACCCTATCAGGGCTACCGTTTTGGGCCGAGCTAAAGGCAACAAAGATTTCGACCATAAAAATCGCCCCTCATCAGGTCGCGTGGCATACTTCATTCTGGGCTCACGGGGGTATCTCGTTTTTCTTGATAAACGCCCTCTCTTTCAAAGAAATCCGAATAATCGAGGGCCGAGAAGCGGTAAACGTGGCCCAAAACCCGAGAATCGCGGACCACGGGCGGGTTTTCGGGAGCAAAGCTGAGGTTTGGGAGGCTCTGCGCGCTGACTGCGTGGCTCACTACGCGGGATTGATGCGCAAGGTGTGAGGTCTGCGGCCCTGCGCGCCGTGTTCTGCGGCCCTGCGCGCCGTGTTCTGCGGCCCTGCGGTCCACGGCCCTGCGCGCCGTGTTCTGCGGCCCTGCGCGCCGTGTTCTGCGGCCCTGCGCGCCGTGTTCTGCGGCCCTGCGCGCCGTGTTCTGCGGCCCTGCGG
>Ga0222672_1000160_pt1 | contig 37637 bp, 56 predicted proteins | sample AntAcemetagen799_FD_179810 | JGI IMG/M metagenome (GOLD analysis project Ga0222672, IMG submission 179810) | Saline water microbial communities from Ace Lake, Antarctica - #799 | ecosystem: Environmental > Aquatic > Non-marine Saline and Alkaline > Saline | place: Antarctica: Ace Lake...
TGAACCACGACCTTCAGTATTAGCAGTCCAAGCCGAAGAACCATTTGGTCCACCAAAATTATTACCCCAAGTATACATACAACCAGTTGATTGGATAACACCCCATTTAGAAGTAAAGTTATCGTCTGTTGCACTCATTTGTGTTGTAGTTGGGTCACTTCCTCTTGAACTTGCTTCTGTAGTTCCATAAGCTAATGCAGAAAATTCTTGATAAGTAGGTGGTCTTTTCCCATGAGAAGATAATAGTTCAGCTTGTTCCCACCAAGTATAAGAACCATAAGTTGTTGAACCATTACCACCAAATAAACTTGGTACTTTAGGTGGAGAACTTCCATCTGCTATTGTAACATTATAATAAGATGTTCCATTAGTATGATGGTCAACTCCTGTTAAATAAATATCTGACCAAAAATGTCCACCAACTAAAGTCATACCTCTTGGGTCTGGACAATTAGGTTTCCATTTTAAATCCCATAATGAATATTCGTTAATTGATGCAGTAGTATCTCCACCTGATGTTCCTGTTGCGTTTCCACCAGGAGCATAATGAAATCCACCTACTTTTCTAGCATTTGCTGATGGTGGACTAACATGGTCTGTAGTTGCTTCTAAAGCACCAGCAGTTGTACACCAAATAGCATAATCTGTTCCAGCTGTAGCTGATGGCATAGTAATAGAAGTTGCTGAAGCTATAGTTTTAACATCACCATTAACTTCAATGTATAATCCTGTGTTAGTCTCCATTGTGAAAGCACCTGTTTTATCCCAAGCAACAACTGTTGGGTCAATTTTAGAAAATAATCCATATGCTATACTTCCAGAAGAAGCATCACCCCAAGATATATCAGTTCCATCTGATGTTAATACTTGATCTGCCGTACCTTTAGTTAAAATTGCTGTAGCAGCACTAGCATTACCATAAATAATACTTCCTCTGCTTAATCCATCTAATGTATTTAATTCTGCAGCAGTAGAATCTACAGCAGCAAGTTTAGTAAAGTCAGCTTGAACTAATCCACTAACACCATCTAATAAATTTAGTTCTGTTGCAGTAGAAGTTACAGCTACATCTTCATTTATTTTAGGTGAAGTTAAAGTTTTGTTTGTAAGAGTTTCTACTCCAGCTAAAGTTGCAAAACCACTTGTACTTACAGCTACGTTTTCCCATGCACTACCACTATAAATACGCATAATATTTGAAGTAGTATTATAATAAAGCATACCAGCAGCTAAAGCATCACCATCATTATCTGTAGTTGGATCAGAAGATTTAGAACCTAAATAAACATCATCAAAAGCATCAGCAGATGCTGCGGCTTCATTTGCAGAAGTAGCTGCGTTAGTTTCAGATGTACTAGCATTGGAAGCAGAAGTAGAGGCATTAGAAGCAGAAGTTCCAGCATTAGTTTCAGAAGTTCCAGCATTTGTTTCACTTGTACTTGCGTTACTTGCTGATGTACTTGCATTAGATGCTTGAGTAGTAGCTGTACTTGCAGATGTTGAAGCATTACTTGCTGATGTAGCAGCATTTGTTTCTGATGTACCTGCATTAGTTTCTGATGTTGCAGCGTTTGTTTCGGATGTACCAGCATTTGTTTCAGAAGTTGCTGCATTAGTTTCTGATGTTGCAGCATTAGTCTCTGCTGTCTCTGCATTAGTCTCTGCTGTTTCAGCATTTGTTTCAGCTAGTTCGGCAGCTGTTTGTGCGGTTTCTGCAGCAGTTTGTGCAGTTTCTGCATCAGTTGCTGATGCTGCGGCAGCTGTAGCAGACGTTGCAGCACTATAAGCATCTACTAATAATGCAAAATGATCTGTGTCTGTTAAAGTATCTCCAATAACACTATTTGCTATACAAATATAAACATTATTTAATTGACCAGCAGTTGTAGATTTAATTATATCTCTCACAACATAAGCTGCTGTGGTTGTTGTTGCGTCTGTACCTTGATATGTTCCAAGTTCTTGTGTAACTGAAAGTTCTCCATCTGCATCAAAAGCTAAAACTTTACTTGCTCTATCAGTTGCCGAATTTGTAAACTCGGTACTTGTCATAGTGTTAGTTCTTGAAATTTTTAATGATCTATTTGCTTGTTCTTGCAATTCTTGTAGTATAGCTAAATTTTTATCAAATGCATTTTCAACACTATCAGCAGTAAATGGATCATTTTCTACTAAATCTAATGCTTGTGTTTGTGTAGTTGATCTTCTTAAAATAACTGTTTCAGTTGCAGCTGGTATATGACCAGCTTCAAATACTACATTACCACCACTTGATTCTCCAGCACCTGTTACTGTATAATGAGTTGTTAAAGTTTTAACAGTTTCAGCACCTGCCGCAGAACGTATAATAACCTGCATATCAGCAATAGTAGATATCTTAAATTGATACGCAAATGTATCATTACTGGCATCACCAGAATAACTGTTTTTAATTATTGTTGTAGAAATAGTCATTACTTTTTATATATCATTGTTTTTTCATGAAGGGAACATTATAATCTAATTCTTTCTCAATGTCAGCCATTTTCCTTAAAGCCCTTGTTAAATCATCACCTTCTAAAGTTAATAAATACTGCATAAATTTTGTACCATATGTATAGTTTAAAGCTGTAGTATATCTTTTCATCCAACCTTTATCTTTAGATAATGCTTCTTCTTGTGATTTAGATAACTTTTTATTAGATAATAAATTTTGAACAGCTAAATCAGCAACAGCAGAATAATGATTATCCTGTTGTTTTCCTTCTGAAAGTTCTTTCCATACTTGTTCTGTAATACCTTGATTAGATACTTTTAAAAACCTTGCTACTGTTTTACCAAATATAGGAACACCTAATGTATCTTCAATTTCTGTAACTATACTATCTAGATTATAAGGATCATAATAACTATCAAATTTATAGAACATCATACCACCACTATTATTCCAGAACCATTTACCAAATGCTTTTGATCTTTCCCATTGACCAGCTACACCTGTCATATCTTGTAGTTTTTCTGGATATACATTTAACCCTGTAAACGGGTCTTTTGGTGCATCACCAAAACCAAATTGAGCCACAGCATTTTTAGCTGCTGCAAAAAAAGGAGAAAAACTTGGTGTTGATTCATCTAACGCAGGCATAACACCACTCATTAATTCTTGAAAATTATTTTTTAAAGGGTTATCTTCTATTTCTCCATACAATGAATTGTACCCATGATATGCAGCTGATCCAAACATTTTTACCATTTCATCTTTAGGAAATTGTAAATATACTACTTTATATAAACTACCATTTGTTGATTTCATTCCAAATTGAAATTCACCTTGGTCATCTATTACTCCTAAAGGTACTACATAATTACTAGCTAATACATCATTGCCAATTAAATTAAAATACAAATGAGCTGCATGACCCATAAATCCATATTTAGCAGCTCTATAAATTACTTGTGGTGCTACACCATATGTTAAAAATTTAGCCCACCATGCACCTTGGCCTTGATATCTTTTTGCTTCTGTTACACTTCTCCATTCTTCTTTAGCTGCATTACCAAATAAAAATATGTTATTATATAAAGTAGCAGCATTACCTTTTCTTAAAAAATTAGGAGAACCTGCCCAGTTTCTTATTGCATAATTTATTTGTGAATCTGTCCAATCAATTAAACCTTCATCTCTTAATTTGTTTAAATGTTTAAATGCAGCAATTTTTGTTGTTCTTTCAAAAACTCTAGATATTCTTTCAGCACTTGTTACTAATTTATAATAAGGGGGTATAACACTTTCATTGCTTAACCATCTATCTGATTGCATATCATTTTCAAATTTAGTTATAATAGTATCTCTTAAATGTGGTGCTAATTCTCTTTCAGCTTTAGTTAAATCTTTAATTGATTTTTCTTTATGTGCAAAACTAATAACTTTATCTAATGCTGCTTTACTTAATTCTTTCCATTTAGGTATTCTTTTTAATAATATAATACTTCTTAATACTCCATCACCACTCATCCATGATGGCATCCCTTCTGTAATACCACCTGCTCTTGATCTATATTTTTCTGTTAATGATATAACTAATCGGTTATTTAACATTTCAACAGCATCTTTATCTTGTCTTAATTCATCTCGTTTCATTACTTGTCTAAAAGCTGGTGTCCAAGATTTTGCCATTTGTACAACAAAGCTATTTTTTCCACCATGTAATAAATCAAATGCCGTAGTTTTAGGTAAATTAATAATAGTTCTCATTGTATCTCTAAAAATATTATAAGACCAAAATGTAGGATTTATTTCAGTAAACATTTTACGATATGGTGCATTTAAACCATACACAAAATTAGTAGCAGCCATGTTATCATATGCATGACTTATCTTATCAAAACCATGTGCTACTTCTTTACCCATATAAGCAGCTCTTGGTTTACTATTTTCTGTCCATTGAATTAAACTAAACTTACTAATGTCCATTTCTTTATTTGCAGGAATCCATTTTTTATTCATGAAATCCCATTTAGCTAATTCTACTGTTCTTTCAGTAATAGGTTTGGCTTTTATAAAAGGAAATTTAGCAGTTACTCTTAATTGTTTTCTTTCAAAATTTTCTATATCATTTTTATGTTTAATTAAAAATCTATTAATTGTACCTACAACAGAATTTCTTTCTGCTATTTGTAGTAATTGCCAATCTTTAAGTATAGTAGCTTCAAATACATTAGCTTCTTCTTTAGCTGTGCCATATTTTGTTTTAATAATAAAACCTTGTACCCATGAATCATTTTTCCAACTAGCATATTCTTCAATACGGAATGTTACAAATTCTCTATTATTTTTAATAATCTCTAAAGTAGCTGCATCAAATACACCAGACTTTTCTAATTCCTTTATAACATATTTACTTCTGTAATTATAAAATGCTTCTGCAAGTTGTTTAATTTCTGGTGTCATTTTTTCTTGTAATGCTACCATCTCACCTGCTTTTATAACTTCTATACCTTTAGGATTTAATACATTTGCTCTTGGCCCATCTGGTTTAGCTATCCATTTATATTTTAAATATGCTGCAAAAATATCTCTATTAATTCCAGAATCTTGCATAGGTTTAAATACTTCTGTCCATAAAGCATTTTGTACTCTTTCTATATAAGTATCTTGATATAACAATTTTTCTATTGCTAGTTCTACATTTTCTCTATCTTCTACTTTAAATCTTTTTGAACCTTTTTCTTGTGAAATTAATTTAGCAGCTGTTTTACCTAATAAATCACTACCAAATAATTTACCTTCATGTACTTTTTTATAATAATTAAGAATAGTAAAAAATACACTATCTACATTTCTTCTTATAAAATCATAAGTATCAGAAACTTCTAATTCTTTTTCTGCTTTATTAAATATTTTCATTCTTGTTTCTCTATATGATTTTACTTGGTCTTTTAAAATATTTGCATTTTTTTGATCTTTAGGTAGATTTAATTCTGTTTGAGTTTCTTCCCATACCTTTAACACCTCTGGTTTTCTATGCATATAATTCATCCAAGTTCTAAAAGCTATAGGTGCAATTACTTGTGTTTCTTTAGGTCTTAATAAGAATGACATCATAAAATCTGCCATTAATTCTGGTGATGAATATCTATAATCTGTAAATTTTTGATCATTTTTTTCATTAAAAGGTTTCCATTTTTGAGTAATTGCTTTTAACTCTACCATTACTTCTGCTCTACCTACTAAACCTCTTTTAATAACTTCTTTTTGAATAGTTGCTTTTAATATTTCATCTAATTTTTTCTTTTGTGCTGCTGATATGTTTTTACCATCTAGCTTTCCAGAACCTAATGCTTTTAATATTTCTGGGTGTAACTTGTCTTTCATAGCATCTTTTACAATAGCTTTTTTTAACTCTGAACTTGCTCTGGCATAAGCCTCATATACAGCAGGATCAAGAAGTTCTCTTGCTTTAGCATCTGAAAAGATTTTTAATATATCTTTAGGCTCAAAACCTAAACTTTTAATTTCTTTGTCTGTTCTTTTAAATAATGCTTTAGCTGTTTTTTCTGCTTCATATCTTAATTTAGCCATTTCAGCAGTTGTAAATGGGCCTTCTCCACCTTCTTTACCAGCCATCCATTCATTCATATATTTTTTTAATGAAGCTAAACGACCTAATACATTACCTCTAGACAAAGTAGCATCTGGAATAAAATCTATATAATGGCCTAATTCATGGCTCATTGTCATTAAAATAGATTCTAAATTCTTTTTGTAATCTTTGTCTGTAGCATCTATTAAATCTTTGTTTATTTCTATTTTACCTTTTCCGCCTTCGGAATATTTCATCTTACCTAAAGTTATTCCGCCTCTTATTTGTCTAAATTTTTGAGCAGTAGGAGTATCTCCTTGGGATAATTCAGTAAACATTTTAATAAGATCATATAATTCTAATCCCTTAAATACATTAGTATCTTTGTTTAACTTTATATCTTCCCATGATGGTGCTTCTCTACTAGTTCCTTTACTAGCATATGTTGCATCTGCAAATTCTTTTTCTCCTAAATCAAATTCTTGTTTAAATTTATTAGCTTCGTTATTAACTTTTTGATTAGGTTTATTAGACATTAACAAACCTGTCATTTCACCTTTAGAATTTCTAAAAATTAAAACACCAGAATTAGAATATTTTTCACCTGATAAATTATACTTACTATTTACAGTATCGTAATGCCCTGTTACTACAGCATCTTTATTATCATTTAATTTTTTTAATGACATATATGCGTGTAAATCAAATGTAAATGGTTTATTATTAATATCAACTACTAGACTTTCAGATTCAACACCTAGTTTATTATCTCTGTCTATTTTAAATAATAATTTAACTTTATGTTCATTTGTTTGTTTAGGTATAAAATCTTTAATTAAATCAGTTATATTTTTATCTTGTAATCTAGCAACTGTTTTTTGTATTTTATTTAACTCTGTACCTAAATTTTTATAATGAGTACCTATAAACATCATAATACTATTAGATGATACCATCCCACTTTTATCTGAAACAAATTTTTTATTACTTATATTTTCAAATGCTTGAACATCTTTATGATATGTTGTTTCAAATATTTTAGCATCTTCTTTTATTAATTCTATTTTTTGTTCATATTCACCTTTAGTTTGTTTTGATTCAAATTCTGTACTGTCTTTAAATATTTCAACTTTTTTACTTGGTTTCCATTTTTCTACCAAACTTTCAGCTAGTTTAAATTTTTCACCATTTTCTTTTTCTATTAAATAAATATGTTCTTTACCTTCAAAACCAACTTCTAAAACTCTACCTTTTTCTTTTCCTATAGCATCTATTTTAACTTCCATACCTGTATAAAATAATGGTTTAGGTATATGGTCAATTCTATTTTCATTATTTTTTCCAACAGCTTCATTCATTTTTTTAATAATAGCTAATTGCTGTTCTCTATATTCAAATGGCATATCTTTACTTGTATCTAATATGTCTGTTAATACTGTTGAATCTTTTTCTATATCTTTTAAAATTTCTTTAGGTGATTTTCCTGTTTGATAATAAAGTTTATATAATTTATTAACTCCATCTTTCATGTATTTAGATGATGTAGATATTGCAGTTTTTGAACCACTCATACCAGCTTTTAATCCAAATATAACTACTGCTGCATCTATAAAATCTTCTTTTCTAGGGGGTACATATTGTTCATCAGTAGCTAATACATTTATTATAGATGGTACTGTAGCTAACGCAGAAATCTCTCCAGATACTTTAGATGTACCTAACAACCAATCTCCAAATGCAGTTCCTTTTTCTAATACTTTTCCTGCTTTATCTTTAATAGTAGTTGCTAATCCAAATTTATTAATTATAGGCCCAGCTACTTTACCTGCAACTATACCACCTACTGCTACACCAGCACCTAAAGCAAAATCTTTACCATAAACTTTAGCTGTTGTTTCACTTAAAACTATATCCCAAAATCCTTCAAAAGTTTCTGCTTCACTTTGCATATATGTTTCTATTAATGCGTGTCTTAAAGCACCATGTAATGCAAATGCACTACCTGTTATAATTAGAGGACTTACAGGTAAAGTAGCACCACCAGTTACAGTTGCTAATACTGCTGCTTTTGCTATACCAACACCTGCACCTACAGCAAAAAAACCTAAATCTTGTCCTATTGATCTAATACCTGCTAATCCTCTTTTATCCCATCTTTGTCCATCTGACATAAATTCTTCTACAAGTTTTACTACATCTAATTTTTTACCAGTTTTTTTTTGTTCTTCTAAATCTGAATACAATCTGTAAGACATTTCTAATACTGATTGCATACCACCTCTTTCCCAAGAATCTTTTCTTCCTTCACCCATAAGATTATCACCAGCCATAGATATAAAATCTGGCATTGCTTTTCCAAATGCAGGTAATTGCATAGATGTTTGTTTAACTTCTTCTCCACTAAACACAGAAGCATGATCTAAATTTTTAACAAGTCTATTCTTAATCATTTCTAATTCTTCTGGTTTTATTCCTTTAGGTATTAAATAGTTATCTATTAATAAATTAGCTGTAGCTGCTGTGTTATTTTCATCCATGCTAATTAAACTTTTAAAACTACTTGCAAAACCTTCTTGCTTGTTTAAATATGCTAAAAATAATGCAGTTTGTGCATCTGGTGTTAGTCCACTTATATCCTTGTCATCTTTTAATTCTGCAATCCAATAAGGAAATTCTGGAGAATGAATACCATTTTTAGTTAAGATATCTATATAAGCATTTAAACCAGTTTGGACTTGTTCTTCTGACATTCTAAACATACCAGATTCTCCATTACCCCATGAGTAACTTCTTGATCCCCATGCCTCATTACCAGTTAATGCTTTAGCAAAATGTTTTAAACTACTATTTAACATAAAACTTGCAGCTTTATAACTTTTCTTTTGAACACCTAATTCATCATACATATGCTGTAATGTATTTATAGTATGTCCAGCATATGAATTTATTAAATCTTCATTTAATGTAAAATCGCTGTAATATTCTTCACTAACAGGAACTCCTCTATTATCATAAATTTTTTTATTAACATCTAAATTAATGGCATTTCTATTTGCAAATGCTTCTTTATCTAATTGGTCAAAATTATAAGGTACATTATCATTAGATTGTAAATTAGCATTTATATTGTTGTTTAATAATTCTTCATATTGAATAATTTTATTATCTCTTTTTTCTTTAGTATTATTATCAACATTTAATGTTGTTTCATGTTCTTTTTCTTGTAATTGAGTAGAGTTTAAATTTGCATCTAAAGGACTAACTATATCTTGTGTATTTGTATTACCTATTAAACTATTTAATGTTTTTGATTTAGATTTAAAAGGAATACCAAAATGATTACTTTGTTCTACTTGGTTATAACCAGCATTAGTTAAAGTTTCTCTTTCCGTATTTAACCAAGAAGCAATTTCTTCTTCCGAATAACCTGCTTTTCTTAATTCCAATACTGTAGCCATATTAATTTTTTATTTTAGTTGTTGGCATATCTGTAACTCCAAAATACTTATTAAGCATAGGTATTTTATCGCTATTAAAGTCACCTTCATAAACCCATTTTCTATAATCTTTTTGATATTTTTTATATGCAGGACTTGTTGCATATTCATCTATAGATTCTTTTTGTCCTGTTTTATCTTTTATTTGCATTTTAGGTGGTTGAGGCTTATCTAATAATCTTTTTGTAAATCTAGCATATTTTTCATCTACTATTTTTGTTCCTCTTTTAGTTACTTTTCCTTCTGTATCTATTTCTGGTGCTGTTTCTATAAATGCTAATTGATTACCTTCTAATTCTGGATCAGCATCAAAAAATGTTTTATATATTTTATCTCTTTTTGTACCAAAATAATCTTTAGCAGTAACTTCTCCTTGCATTACTTTTCCAAAATCTCCTTGTTTTATATTTTCTAATAAAGATTTTTGATAAACTTCTATAAATTTCCATCCAATATAATTTTCACTTGTACTATCACCTAGCATAGAATAATAACTAATACCTGCTTTTTCTCCTTCTGCTAAAACTACATTTAATTCATTATAAATTTGAGGTTTTGCAGCTCTTAAATAAGAAAGAATTTCTGCTGGATAACCAGTATCTGTAGTAGAAAATTGAGCCATAAAATTTGAAACTAATTCATCTTTAAATTCAGTTCTGTTTTCATTATAATCTTTAGCCCATCCAATAAGCATTTCTTTTCCTTTAGCAGTTAATCTATCGTCTTGATTAATTCTTTGTATAAATACATTATCAGTTGAATTACCCATTATTATTTGGTCAAAATGTTCATTTAAAGCAATAGGATCACCATGCGTTGGATTACTTGAAGTTCCTTTTCCAGAATTTTTATCAGCAATAATTTGTTTTAATTCTGCAAAATGAGAATCTTTTGTTTTATCTGTTAATTTACTATCATTTATTAAATTTTTTAAATATTCTTCTGCACTTGCACCTTCTGGTATTTTTAATTTATCTACTCTTAAATTGCCTAACATAGTATTTATATCAACACTATTTTCATTATCAATACGAGCATCATTATTAGTCTTCATTGTTTTTTGTTCTGTTGCTCTAGTTTTTGCCCAAGCTAATAATTCTTCTTTTTTATCACTAGGTAAAGATTTTCCAAAATATTTATTTGTAGATGATGAATTTAATTCATTATAAATTGCTTGATAATCAACTTCTGGTTTTTGTGTCATATCATCTATATAATTTTTATTAGCTGATACTACTTTTTTCCAGACTTTATCTTCTATTTCTTTTTGATGTTTAGGAAAATCTACTGTAATTCCTAATAAAGCAGCTTTTGTAAATCTATCTTTTTCTTCTTTAATTAATAAATCTGTTGACATCCAAATATTAGGAGTAACAGATTGATTTTCTAAATTTTCTGTAAATGTAGTAGTACCAGATTGAAAATTAATTTGTGCTTCTGCTAATACCTTTTTTCTTCTAGTAGTTCGCATATTTTCTGCACCACCATTAAAAATTGTGTACATTTGAGATTGCCATATAGCAAAAGCATCATCATCATTTTTGTAAATTTTTTTATATTTGTCTTCTAATTTTTTAACAGAAGATTCATAAAATCCATTATAACTTTCTATTGTTCCATCTGTAGAAAGTTTTTGATTATCATTAATATTTGATAGTAATGAATTTATATCACCTTGTAATAATGCTTTATTAAGTGTATTTTTATTATCTACTCTTTGAGCTTCAATTTTATTACTATGTGCGGCAATTTTTTGACCAATAAAGTCTAATGTATTAGTTACTTTATCATAATCAATTTTATTACTTTGAACAGCACTCAACATACTGCTACCTCTATCTCCAACAGAAGGTGCTGCTATTTCACCTCTAGGTATTTTTATTGCCATTTACTTCCTCGTAAGTTATTCTATATTGTGCTGGACTAAATTCTTTTTGTTCTGTTGAATTTCCATTTTTAGTTAAAGTCCATGCTTTAAATTCTTCATCTGTTTTTGGTACTTTTTTACTATATCCTTCAAATATCATTGTATCATTATCCCATACTTTTATTTTAAACATACTTATACTGTAGTTTTACTTGTTGAATAAGCATTGGTCATTCCACTTAATAAACTAGTTTTTCTATCCCATGATTCTTTTGCTAATGCACCTGCAAGTCTTACATCCATAGTTCTTAAATCCATTTCTACACCTTTATCTATCCAAAATAAAGTATCTTCTAAATTTTCTATAACACTTTCTTGTTCCATTAAACTTGAACCTGAAAATTGTATTCCTCTTGCACCAATAGTAGCTCTTTTTTCACTTAATAATTTTGCAGCTTGTTTATTAGCCATAATAGTATCTTGTGTTTTTTTAATGTTTAAATGGTATTGATCCCATGCCGCAGCTGCTTTTATTTGTTTAGACTGTTGAAGGCTTCCCATGTAAGACATTCCTGTACTTAAAGCCATCATTCCTGCAACTATGTACATTGGATTAAAAGAAGGTATTCCTGTTTCTTTAACTCTTTCTCCAGAACCACCTAAATTTTTTAATATTTGTTCTTCATCTTTATTAATGTATGCAAGAAACTCACCTTTAGGTGCATATTGTTCTAATAATTTTTTAGCTTCTATTATTTTATTATTCATATTAATCACTTGTTACTAATGTTCCTGTTATACCTAAAACTGTCATAGGTAGTGGTTGTGTTTGTTCAATTTCTATTTGACCATCTCTATTCCATCCTAGATTACTTACTCTTTTATCTCCAGTAAATTCTGCTATGTCTTGCCCCATTGGTGTAGAAGATGATCTAAAAGGTATTTGATCTCCATTAACAGTTAAACCTACACTTTTATATAATCTTACCACAACTTCATTATATCTTTTTTTCCTTGCTTGTGCAGTACCTGCTTGTGATCCTGATTCAATTCTCATAGTTTTAATTTTAGATGTATAACCAAGGCCAATTTCAATACTTTTAAAACTTGCTGATGTAGGTAGTGTAACACTAATACTACCCCCTGTAACTGTTTGATTTGGAAATACTGCATCTCCTACTAATACTTGTACGGATTCCCCTTCAAGATGGTTTAATCCTGTTACTACTGTTAGTCCATCATTTACTAATGCAGATAATGTACAATCCATATTTAATGTTGGGTCTAGATATTCTATGTATTGTCTTTTAGTATCATTAATTCTTCTTTCGCATATTATCCAAACTTGGTTTTCAAGTGTTTCATTTATTGAAGTTATACTTTTTATTTTAGCTTTTGTTGATAAAGAGTGACTTGCACCAATACCATCTGATATTCTTTTAATTGTTCTATCTACTGCTTGTGCATAAGTATCTGCTAGTTCTAATGTATTAGCATCTCTAGCAAAAACATAATATGTTCCACCTTCTGTTAATTCTGGTATTTTAGTTCCACCACCAGCACTATAAGTTACTTCATCTCCTGTAGATAATCCATGTGCTGTTATAGTAATGTATCCATTAAAATTAGCATCATTAAGATAATCAAGAACTCCAGTTGCACCATTAAATATAAATTTATTAGAACCACCAAAAATATGTCTATGCCATGCAACAACATCTTCTTCTCTATGGTATGTCATTCCTAATAATGTTCCATCAGTTCTTGCAGCCCAATAAATAGAATCTGGCTCTTGTGCGTAATCAACATCAACAATTCCTGTATCTGTTATATGTTCAGCAAGTAATGTCATATCTGGTGCTTGATATGCATCATCTTCAAAACGATATGCAAATGATCTAACTTTTCTTTGTTGTCTTTGTACAAATAAAACTTCACTACCTATTTGAATTGGTTGTGTTGTATATCCGCCATATGTAGTTTGTTGTGCAATATTAACATTGTCGGGCTTTAGAGGCTCACCAGCAGGTCTTCCAACTTTAAATTCACCACCAACAGTACCTACAATTAAATCTCTAGAAGGTGCTAACCATCTAATAACATTTACTTTGTTGGCTGCTATTGTATAAATAAATGCATCTGCTGCACTTCCATCTCCTACATCAAATTCTTCATATAAACCAGATTCACTTGCCCATATAGTTTGAGGATAACTTGATGACCCCCCAAATACTAATCTTTGTTCAAAAAATGATACTGTTCTAGGATAACCTGTTGTTGCAGACCATGCTCCTAATGACCAAACCGCAGCCCCTGATCCTGTTGCAGCTACAGTAATAGTCCATGTTACAACAGTTGTGCTAGTTCTCGCTGTAATTTCTCCCCATCCATCTCCTAATTTTACCAATCTACCTACATCAGTAGTTTGAAAACCAGTTCCACTATTAATTCCCGTTATAGCAGATGCTGTTAAAGTTCTTCCCGTTCCTACTGTTGTTGCACTTGTTGTTAGTGTTGTTGCTGTTGTATTTGTATCAAGAAAAGGGCCAACTTGAAAATCAACATCATCTAAAGTCCATGTTGTATGAGCTGTTCTTGATAATTTTGCAGGGGGATGATTTGGATGTACAATATACATAACATCTGCTGATTGTGTAAATTGTAATTCACTTAATTCTGCTGATGTATATGTTGTTGCTATTTCATATGTTTTAGATGCAGTTCCACCAGAACTATAAGCATCATAACTTGTGCTATCTTCACCAGTTAATTCAAATGTATTAGTTGTAGAACTTGCAACTGTAAATCTTCTTCCATTAAGTCTAGTCATTCCTACTACACCTGCAATCCAGACATCATTTCCATTTGAAAAACCATGACTAGTAGATGTAACTACAGCAGGATTAGCTGCTGTAATAGCTGTTATAGTTTTTGCAGCTTCTGTTATTTGACCATTATCTTTTAAAAATCTTATATAATTGTTTCCAAACTCTAAAACATATGCTTGTGTAATATTAAACTCAAAAGAAATTAATCTAGTAATTGCAGTTGAATCTTTTACTTCACAAACAAATCTACTTCCATTTCTTCTTGACACTCCACCTTGTGGAAATACTGTCATGTTTTCAAGTGTTTCTACACCATTGCTATATTTTTTAAAATCAACTTGACCAGCAAGTTTAGGTGTTAATTCTCCAGCAGTAAAGTTGGTTTGGAAAGGATGTACTCTAGCCATTAAGCCTTCCTAAAGTCAGTAAAAGTATCAGAAACAAGGTCATCAATAAAGCCTTCTTGTCCATCTATACTTCTTGCATCAGAAAGTTTTAGTTGGTAAAGTTTTTGCATTTTATCTTGTAAAGATACACTATTAGTTATTGGATAACATAAGTCTAATGCTAATTTTGCAGTTAGTACATCAACAAATAATGCATCAAATTGTGTTGTATCTGTAATTTTTGCTACATATAAAATCTTTGCAGAACTTTGATCTGTTAATAATACTCTACCTTGTGTAGAATAATTTTCTACTTTAAAAATATAGTCTTCATATTCCATTGCTAAAACTCTTAAACAATAAGGGCTAGTTGGTAATGAATATTGATATGCAAAACCATATGATGGTGTATCTGATAGTTGTGCTAATGATGTTCTTGTGATTGCAAAATTCCAAGGATGTAATCTTAATACTGCATCTCTTGCATCTGCGTAAAATGAATTACAAAGTCTTGCTCTTTCAGTATCGTCTGTCAAAGATGTAATAGGATTATCACCTAATCTTCTTAATGCATTTGAGCAAATTGATACTTCTGTAGCCATAATTTTTTAAGTTTATAAAAGGGGCAGTATTATCCGCCCCTAATAATTGTTGTTATTAATCTACTATGTAAGTGATTACACCAGCTAGATCATCATCATCTGCTAAAGCCCCAATTGACTTTGCAGTAATGACAACTCCTTCTTTACTAGAGAAAGTAGCATTACCACCAAGCAATTTAGTTGCAGCAGTATTGCCTTCCATTGTAAAGTAACCAGCAGTATCAATGTCCAAGTTATCAACCATACCATCAACATCAACAGCAACCGCTGCTCCGTCTGCATCAGTATATGCTTCCCATCCAATATCCATTGTATTTGAACCAGCAGTCCAGTTACAATAAAATCTAGATAAACCGCCTATGATTTTAACTTTTCCTGCTGGAAGTTTTCCCAGCACGACAATTGATCCTGCATCACCAACACCGTCTTGATTGTGAGTAAAAGTTAAAGTTCTTAACTTACCCTTATCATTAACAGCATCAGCAGTTACAAGAGGAGTAGCTATTCTATTAGTGTACTCGGCACTATTTTGTGTTGTTACAGCCATATCTATATACTCCTATTACTCTGTACAAGCAATTTCAACCATTTTCTCGTCTTCTACTCTTGTAGCTCCGATAGTCATGGATAAAAATACTTGTGTTGCATAGTTCTTATCTGCTCTTTCAGATATCTTTGTAGATATATCTGATCCAACAGCAAGACCTAATGCTGATTGATTAAATGCTAATACTTGTCTATTGCCATTTGCATCTGTTCCAAGTCTTTCTGTTCTGATAAACTTGAAGCCCATGAATGAATCAATTTGACCTTGTACTAGTGCTTTTACTGAATTAAAATCAGAAGAAGTAATACTTGTTATTGCTAACAAATCAGAAATCTGACTTGCTGAACATACAAGATATTTAGCTTCGTCTGGGTTTGTTTCAGCGGCATCTAAAATTTCTTTAGCAGAAATTAATTTTGCTACTGATAATCCAGCTGAACCATGAACAACTTTTTGAGCTGGTGGTAAAGCAATTGAACTTCCACCTGCAACTCCGCCAAGTGCATTGCCAGTAGCTGCCGCAATAATTGCGTCATCCATAGCTCTACCCATTGCGTATGCTCCAGCTTGTGCATATTCAGATTGTGGAGATATAAGCATTCTTACTTTATCTTCATTATCAATTAAATCTGCCCAGTCGTAGTCGTTCATTGTCACTTTTCTTCTACTATGCGGAGTATCTACTCTTGGAGTATCAGAATGTCGTGATGTTCTTAATTGTGCCGCAGTTGACCCAATTCTTTCAAAAAAGTGTGCTTTCCCTGTAACCGTTTCAGTTTTAACCGCACCTCTTAATCTAGAACCTTTTTGTTGAGCCAAATGAAACACATTACTTTTGTATTGTTCTACAAAAGCCGTTGTTATTTGTGTTGACATTTTTTGTCCTTTTTTTAAAAGTTAAGAATAGGGGGAATAATATATATACTAATCCATATTCCATATTATCGGTCTTTGTCCTTGCGGGAAACCTTATCGTAAACGATACGATCAGATCGGAAGTTTAAAGCCAATCACGGCTACTTCTCCGTTCTCCTAAAATAGGGCGAATTAGATTTTATAATTATAGCAAATTTTTAACTATTTGCCAAACCTTTTTTCATGTAATTGACGCATATACTCAACTCTATTCATATGATCTTTATGCATATTATCATGGTAGGGATCGGTAGCATTACTAAAGATATTATCTATTTCAGATTGTGCATCTAATGGTGAAGTAGCTAGACTATTATTTTGTGTATTTTTAGCCATGTCTTCTGTTACTTCTGAACCTAATCTAGCAAACAATTTAATGACTGCTGGTATATTACCTGCTTCTCCATTCATTAATTCATTTAGTTCTTCATTACCATAAACTTGTAATGCTCTTTGTGCATTCCTAACTTGTTTATCATAATCATATCCCCATTCTTTTTTTAACGTATCTTCTGTAGTTTGTTTTGTTGCAGATAAATTAATTGATTGTCTTTGTAATTCATGGTCAACAGATTTAACTTGAAAGTCTATTAATGCTTTTGTTTGTTCATTATTTAATCCTATTTGATGTGCAACATTTCTAAACTCTTTAACTTGATCTTCATTAAAATGACTTTTATGAGTATCTGGAATAGTAAAATCATATGCTTCTCCAGATTCTGGTCTTCCTAATTTAGTATAAAGTTCTGATCTTTCTTCATCAGTTTTAGGTATAGGTATTCTACTACCTAATACTTTTTGTTGATGTACTACTGTTTTAGCAAGACTTTCTACATCTTTAAAGTTTTGCAAAGTTGCATCATTTTTAAGTTCATCTGGTAATGATGATCTCCAATCTCCTTGATTATCACTTCCCGATCCCAAAATTGTATTTTCTACTGGATTGTCGTTAGTGGTCGTTTGTTCATCAGCCATTTTTATTTTCCTTCATTAGATTGATTATTCTTATTATTACCGATCTTTGTCCTTCTCGGTATGAAGTTTCATAAGAATCATTTTTTGTATATGATCCTCTATGATAATAAGCAGATGTTATATCTGCTAATACTCTTTCACCTTCTTTAGATGAAAATGTAATTTGATAATCTTGTTTTAATTGTTTTAAATCTTCGTCACTATCAGCCATTAAATTAGACCTTCTTCTTGTGCTGCCTGTTCAGCTTGTGCCATACCTTCTTGTGCTTCTGGTGTACCTAATTCTGACATAGCTTGACCTTGTGTTAAAGCAGCTTGTGCGGCTTGTTGTTGTTGTTCAGCTTGTTGTTGTGCCATTTGTGCTTGTTGTCTTTGTTCTCTTAATTCTTCAACTTCATCTCTTGCTCTTAAAATAATTTTTGGAACACCTAATAAATCACCTCTTAATCTTATTGCTTCATCATGGTTTATGTTATCCATAATTGAAGGATCAATTTGTACTACATTCATTGCTAATTCATATAATCTATCAATAGCAACTGATTCTTCCATTCTTTGTGAACGAGCAAGTGGCCCAACATATTCTATATCTATTTTTTGTCCTTTAATAACGTCTGGCTCTGGTAATAATCCACCTGCTCTTAACATAATACCAAATGTTCTTTCTATTAATGGATTTAAAAATTCTGTTTGAAATCTTCCTAAAGTTGGCCCAAGTAATCTTTGCATTAATTCATATCTAACTTGCACTTCTGTAGCTGTCATTTGTGGGCCATCTTGTAATTGTAATTGATCTGAATAATATGCTTGTCTAATAGATGTTCTTAATTGATTTTCTTTCAAATCAGTTATTTGCCAATTAGAACCTATTTGTAATGGTTTAATAGCACCATCATGTCTAACTACTGTAACACCGCCAGGTGTCATTCTTACTCTACCAATTACACCATCATCTTGAACAAGTAATGGTGGATCAATAGCTTTTGCCCATGCTTTTAATCCTATTTCAACTGCTTTGTTTAAAGTTTTAATATCTGGTAATGCATTGTAACTTGGTGATCTTCCAAAAATTTCACCTGTTGCTTTAGACCATCTTGGAACTAAATATGGAAATTCGTTATAACCACCAGTACGAACAACCATTTTATCTTCTGTGCAAACATGACAACTATGTACTGGTAATTTTGTAGATGATTTACCTACTGCTCTTTCATAATCTTCTGTTGGTTCAACTGCGTGTATAAAATTAAATTCTTTGTCTGGTTTTTCTTTTACAGATTCTAATATTTTTTCACCAACATTTTCTTCGCCAAATTCTTGTATTGCTTGTCTAGCTGTTAATTTATATTTTCTATAAAGTGTATCTACTTTACCATTAATATTTTCTTGAATAAAATATTCTGCTATATGTAAACAATTAAAATGTATTCCTTCTTTATCAAAACCTTTACTTCCTTCTTCTACAAATATTGCACCTGTACCTATTGATACTAAATCTAAATATAATTCATGCACTTCTGTATTAAAATTAGATTCATTAAAAATTTCATACATTCTTTTAGCAGAATCTTCTAACCACAATTGAACATCTCTATTTTGATTTGTTTCTGTATCTCTTAATTTTAAATGAAACCAAGGTAATGATGCTGACGTAAGTGTACCTTGTAAACTTGCTGCTAATAAATTGTTTGCAGTTATTGCTGTACTATCATATAATACTTCGGTTCTTTTTTCACCTTTAGAACGAACAAAGGTAACATCTGCTTTTCTTGGCATTACATAATCTAATATTTCTTGCCAATGATCTTCCCAAGTTGATCTAATAGATTCTAAATTAGCACATCTTTTTTTTATATACTCAAATGTTGCCATAAATTATTTAATATTTTTTTCCACCTAAAAGTGATCCAGATGTATCTGCTTCTTCTGTTACACCTTTTCCTGATGTAAGAATAGTTCCGTATTGGCCTTTTCTTTTTACACCCATAGCTTTTGATGTTTCACTTGCTAATTTAGCTTCTGATGCATCTAACTTATCTTGAACTGATGTATCTACTGCTGGTGGCATTTGTGGTTGTGGTTTTCCGCCCATAATTATTCCTTTATTTTTATATCCATTTACATTCTTCTTTTAACATACCAAATACAGCTGCATCAACAAATTCATTATCAATTTTCATAACTTGTCTTATAACACCTTCTTTAGTCCATCCAGTTCCAGACAAAATTCTTTCATTGCGTTTAAAGCCATTTTTACAAACAGCTGTCATTCTTCCACAATTAATTTGTCTAAAACCATAATCAAAAACATATCTTATATGCTTTCTAGTAAATAATCTAGGACTTTCTAAAGCTAAATGGACATAAATATTATGACCATCAAAATCTGTAAAAAGAAAACCACCTAATATTTTATTATTTTCTATAAATCCAATATATGAAAATTGATCTCCTATATCAGCAGATATATGACATTTTTTTTTAAGATACTCTCCAATTGGTTTCCGCCAACTGTCGTCAGTAACTGTTTCAATCACTTAAATTTTTTTTCTTTTTTGAACAGTTCCACCAAGAACAGTTTTAGAAACATTAGCTTCTTCCTCTATACCTTGTGAACTTGTCATAATACTAGAACTACCATAACTTTTACCTGCTAAAGTTTGTTTAGATTTATCTTTTTCTCCTGCTACTGGTGCTTCTGGTGCTTGTACAGGTGTTTGTACAGGTGCTCTTTGTATTGGTGAGTTAGGTTTTGATATTACTGCTCTAATAAAACTTCTAAAAAATCCGCCCATATATCCTTTTTAGTTAAAAACATTAAATTCAGAATCAGTATGTAATTGCATAGGTTGATAGTTTTTAATTCTTGCTTTTCTTAATGACATAACACAATATCTCATTGCAGATATTACATCATCATGTGCAGGAACTATTTTACCATCTTTTCTATGATACATCCTTAATTCTTCTAACAGTTTACTTTGATTTCTAAAAATTTTCAACCTTTTAGTTTGCATTCTTGTTAATATCTCCATAATACCTGCTTCTACAGAATTTCCACCACTTCCTTCTTTCATTCCATTTGAAGGTGGATTACTAAAATGATCTCTTAACATATTAACACTTTCTCTTTTATATTGATCTGTAAGATTTTTTCCCGATCCTTTATCTGCTTGTCTTCCATCCATAGGCCATACTACAGGAATCCATTTACCTCTACCATTTATAGCAGATGCATGAACGGGTACTGTTTCTTGCCTCATAGCATAACAATCATAAATATATACAATATCAGTATCTCTATCCCATGTTATCCAGACAACAGCAGTAGGGTGATCCCATCCAAAATCTATTCCACACAATCTGGGCCAATGAGTAGGTATATCTATAGGATCGCATAATATATCTTCTTCTACTATTGGGAATACTAAACCAGAACCTAATTGTGGAATACCTCTTTCTCTCATTTTTCTTTCGTGTGGTGGTAATGCAGATAAAATTTGTTCTCTAATTTCTTTAGTCATGTGAGGTGCATCATCCCAACCTGCTGTAATTAATGCTTGACCTTCTTTTAAATTATTTACAAACTGTGCAACTGTTTCTGTCATCCCTTGTTCTGGAGTAAAAGTCATAAAAACAATGCCACCTTTATCAGCTGTTCTTGTTAATGATTGTGAATATATACCTTGTGGTGGTTCTTCATCTAGCCAAACAACATCAACTGCTTCACCCATCCATTTTTCTTTACCCATATCATAAGATTTAAAACCTATTCTAGAATAATTGCCAGATTTATGTTTTACCACTAATGAACTTAATGCATTTGGTACACCAGCTTTTCTAACTGTGTTTCCAATATCCTTTAAGGGAATAGAGCCTGTGCCAAACGCAGATGGATCATCTGGCTGACCAGTAAGTTCTTTTTGACAGACATCCCTTGTAGTTTCATTTGAAACTCCCCCGACCCATATACGAACTGGTCTATCAAATTTTCTGCCTTCCCACCATGCAGGGTATTTACCTGTAGCATGATATGCAATTTCCATTGCCCCACTAAAAGACTTACCGACCCTATTTCCCGCCATTAATAATCTTTGTGTTGCTTTAGAATTATGAAATTTTTTTTGGTAGTCATAAGGAGCATATCGTTCTAAACGATTAGTGGATTCTCTCCTTTCTAATTCTTTTGCTATATGTACAGCTTTTTCTAAAAGGTCTTCCATTTATTTTTTAGCTATTTTATCTTTATTAATTCCTTTTTTAATTACATAGCTTTGTGTGCCATTAGCACCTGTATTTACTTCTTTTTTTAAATTTCTAAACAAACTCATTTCAATAATTTTCTTATAGTTGTCTTTTAAATATTTTTCAATTACTTTGTTATCTCTCATTTTTATAACCTAAACCAGTTTTTCTATCACTATAAAGTTTTTGCCACGACCAAGAACTTAATTTAGTTGACCAATGATATATAAATAACACTATTGTCTTCATCTTACTGGCCCACCAAAGACAGCCAATAAACAGATCATTATAATCAATATTCCTGTAAAATAATAATTCATCCTATCAGTCTCCATTATTCGTATTCAACCTCATTTTCCCAAGTTTTATCATCAGCTTTTGTTTTACAATTACAATACTCACAAGTACATACCCCATACTCATCTGCATGAAGTTCCTCTTTACAATGACAATCGTGATGACAGTTAGTGCATTTATCTACCTTGGCCATTATACCTCTTAAATGTTGAGCTTTTGTTTAATGACTTTTTATGCCTACGAGGTCTTTTAGGGGGTTTATCCCTAGGAACATACATAGAAAAATTTTGTTTTGCCATTATTAATTATAACACCAATTACTTTTTTTGTATATATTTTCTGCGTAACTTCCTAGGTGTTGTCAACTCAAAAATTTCTGCGGTGGTCATATGTTCTTTATCATCAAAGCCATTATGATTTGTTTTAGTAACTTCGTATCTATCAACCAGTACATACCTATATACATAGTTACCCTTTTGAAAGTGTAGCAAAGCATTCGGTTTAACTATTTGTATAAACTTACGCATACCCTTACATAGTTTACTTTTTATCATTATTCAACCTATTAACTTTGGTTAATATTAACAAATACTCCCCGCTGGGCGAAAGGAAGCATTATATATATGAACGAATCGGACTTTGGGGGGTGGGGGGGTCAGATTTCTCTTTTTTTGATGCGTGATGCATGGCCTTGCGTATGCCTACACCCGTGCCGTGTCGCTGATGTTAGCAGGACAAGGGGAGAATGTAGCAGATAAGGAGAGATTGCCCTCGTGTGTGCGTGTGTGTGGGTGCGAAAGGGTATTCAGGCCCTATATCAAGACTTCTATTGAATAGTATTATCTCTTATCTTGTGTGTTGCTCTCTTATCTTGTGGCCCTATGTTATGGGCCTTATGCTCTCTTATACTATCTATATGTATTTAGTTTATATCTGTCTTATTGATAGCCAGACTATTAACAAGGTGATCTAATTCCGCCCGCAGTTCTTGGTCTGTCTTTCTGTGTGTCACGTCTTCAATCTTCGTAGTAGTTTGGTAGCCTGTTCTATCAAGTAAAGAATTCACCGCTTGAAGTCTGGTACTCGGTGGGATTTTAGGGTCACTAACTAACTTTGTTAATACATCAACCGCTATTGGTACTGATCCGCTTAATATCTTTTTTGTTGCTGTTTCAATCTCGGTGTGTAGTTTGTTTTTAAGTTCGTAGCCTTGTTGCTCCGCCGTTGCTTTAGAATATCCCGCCTTGATACATGAGGCGGTCGCGTTGCCCGTTGAACTAAAGTATTCAATAAACAGTTTTTGTTTATCTGTAAGGTTTCTAATCATATTTAGCATATTATAACCTAAAGTTTTTAAAAGAACAATACATGAACAAATATAATTTAATTAACTGTTGACATATGTTTTATGCTAGTTTAATACTTAACCTATGTTAATTAATACAAAGGATATGAATATGAATTGGATAGAATATATTAAACAAGCAATCAAGGTAGGATTAGAAAGCCCTATCCCGTACAAAGTAATACCTTACAAAAATGGTATTGGAATTAGAAAAATTGAATTTATTAATAAAAACTTAACAACACAAAGGGGGGTTTAATATGGGTACTAGAGCCGTTTACACATTTATAGATGATACTGAAAAAACGCACCATGTCTTTAAACATTGGGATAATTATCCTAGTGGGGCTATGGAATTTTTAAACAATGCCTTGCCTTATGCTTGGGAGTTGCCTCGTTTTGAGGCTTGTGAGTTTAGTGCGTCATTTATTGCAAGTAATAAGCAGAAGGGTGGCGGTGATTTTAGACTTGCTAAACATTGGGACAAGTTTGGTGATCTTGATTATAGATATGAAATCACTCTAAAAGATAAAAATTTGTATGTAAAAATCTTTGAGAGGGATTGGTTAAAAACAAAGGGCTTTAGTGATAAAAAGTATTTTTTACTAGATGAGGGTTTTTTGTTTAATTTAATTCAAAAATATAAGGGAGATGAGAATGTTAGAGCAATCAATTAAAATTAATGAGCCTAAAACAATTGAGCCTAAAGACGAATTAACTCAAAAAGAAGATGATTTTTTAGATAATCTTGGGCTATCTCGTGACGATTTAGATGATAGCGGGGATATGCTAGACGATTTAAAACAGATTGCGGGGTTTGATGAGTAAATACAGTTTTAAAATAACAAAGGGGGTTTATGTTTTAAAAACTAAAAATGAAACAATTACGGGGCGGTCATATTTTGATTGCCTCGTAAAAATGGCAAAAACACCGATACCGATTGGACTTGCTAGAATGGATATGAAGGGGCGATTTAATTGGGTTGAGGATAAACTAAAAGAGAGGGGAATATATGGATAATTATTTAAAAGGAATAGTAAAAGAAATTAAAGATTATAAATATAAAGCAAAAGAAACTATGAATAGAGAAAAAGCAAGTATTATAGCAGATGAGTTATATTTTATGTTTATAGATAGTTTGCATGATGATGTTGCGGTTGAGTATGTTGAAACAGACCCAGACAATGATGATGGTGGAACTAGGAACACAGAAAAAGGTAGTGAACTTTATTATGCTATTGAAAATAGAATAGCTGATATAAAATAAATAACTAACAAAGAGAGGATAACATGACACAACTAACACCAGAACACTTTGAACTTCATAGTATGAACAAAGCTAAAAAGTTTGAAGATAATAAAAAGTCTTTAGATAATGAGATTAAAGACCTTAATTATGCCATAACTAGATTAGATTTAATTAAGGTTGAATTAAAAGGTAATATTGAGATTGTTTATATAAATCGCCTTAATGGTATATTAGATAAATTCGTTGATGTATTGGCCAATCTTAAAAGTAAAAACAGCACTATTGAATTGACACAAAACCAATTAGCCAAAAAAATGATTAAAAAAGGCTTTATTGAGAAGGAAAGCGATTTAGTCAATTTACATTTACAAATAAAGAAAGGTAAAAAATGACAATACAATTTTTATGCAATGTATGCGGTGAACATTTAGATTATGATTATGCGACAATTGTTTTAGGTTGTGATTTAAAAGAGGATTATTGCATACATGATACTTGTGTAGAAAAATCTTTAGAGGAAGATGAAGATGGAGAAAATAATGCCAAAATATAAATTAACAGATACAAGCTATCAAGTAATCACTTACGAGTGTGAGGTTGAGGCTAACTCTAAAGATGAGGCTATTGCAAAAGCTGATTGGGTTGAGGTTTCAAATGAACTTGACCATAACCATATAAATATTGAAGTTAAACAATGATTATTTTTGGAAAGCCTTATAAACAAAAATATATATCCAGAATAATCAAGACAGTTATAATAGTATTGTTTATTATTGTAAGTATTTTATTGATTGGGTGTTCTAAAGATTTTAACCCTACTACTACAATTTTAAAACATTTAATAACTAATAAAGATAAATAGAAAGGATAATATGAGTAATGTATTACAATTTAAACTTAAAGAAAAACCAAAACTAAAAAGAAAAACTAAACCTAAATTTTATATTGGTACTTATAAATCTCAAACACGTCAAATTAAAGGTTGGGGAATAAATAAAAAGGAATTTTTAAAAGATTGCGTTAATCTTGCAAAACATATGTTAGATGAACATAAGCCAGAAACTTCTTTTACTTGTATTAAAAAAACTTTTAAGAAAAAAATTAAATGACAATAAAACAAATAGATAAAAAAATGCAAGATATTGAAGATTATTATAATCAATTTAATATGTGTTCTTATGAATATCCTAGTGATGTTAAAAGACAATTAAGTAGATTATATAATTTAAAATTAAAAAAAATAAGAGATAAATGAATAAGTATTAATTACATTTATTACAGCAATTTACTAATTCTAAATTTTCTTTTAATAATTCTTTTTGGCTACCCCATTTTTCATTAAATGTTTTAGGTGAATAATGATAGCCCGTTTTCCCCGTATGATGTTCTGGACATAATCCAATTACTTCATAATTACTAGATTTCTTTCCCATACCTCTAAAATTTTTTATATGATGTAATTGACAGGGTGATTTAGGAAATCCCATTTTATGACATATCAAGCACCCAAACTCTGCCATCTTATTCATGTGTTCCTTCATGTGTTTGGTTTTAGTAATTGTCATAAACAAATTCTCTTACTAAAAAATCTCTAGTACCTATCTTTTTAATTTTTTTAATATTTTTAGTACAAATAATCATCTCCTCACCTATCTCATCTTCTGAAATAGTCATAAAAAAAGTATATGCGTCTTTTGTTTTTTGTAATAGATAACCCTCTGTAAATGCTATTGCGGGTTTATCTTTTTTTGCGTCTGTTATAGTTTTCCATGAACTATGGCTAACATGGTCTGACCACCAGACCTCATACCTATCAAATGTGTGCATGACAAGTTCTTTAGGTTTTTTACGCACCATATTGTTTTCTTTCTTTCATTTGACTTATCATTTTAGTTTTCCATGTTTCAAAATTCATTTCTACTATCTTCTTTTCCCAATTCCATTTTGCTTCGTTCTTAACTGCAATTGCTAAAGCCTCAATATGTTTTTTATATCTATCATCTGCCCGAGCCTCTCGTTCTTGGGCAACTGCACTATCTAATTTTCCTGTATTAGAGTTTATCATAAATTCCTTCATAAGTGTGGCTAATAAAATCTTCCTATTATTATCTAATAATGACAAAGTAGCCTTTGCATCTGCGTGTTTATCGCCTATTTCTCTCAATTTCTCTATTTTTTGTTCTAGTATTTCATCAGACATTTAGTTCCCTCATATTTTTTGATTTAGCATTACGAATATTACAATATTGAATAAATTTTATAACATCCTTTCCCGTTGCAACGGGGAAAACTCTTTTTGAATGTGGAAAGTGTCCATACTTTTTTTTAAATGTCCAACTTGCCCATCCTTCTTTAAATCCTTTTTGTTTTGCATAAAAAGCTAACTGTGCATAAAAATTTTCTTTATCATGTGGGTTAGGTTTGATCTTTGGTAATTCTATTAGACGACCTTCTTTAACTAATAATAATTTTTCTTTTTTGGTAGGTTGGTGACTACAATTTGGGCAACTGCTATCATCCTTTACGGGCTTATAAACAAAAAAGCATTGAGTACAAGTTAAGGGTTGTTTTTCAACTTTTTCTATTATCTTTAATTCTTTTTCTTTTTTAGTTGTATCTTTTAATGTCCATTTAGGAACATCCTCTGGAAATCCATGCTCATATACTGCACCGCTATGATCTATAATTAAGGTATCAACTTTATTCGGATAAGGCCTTAATGATCTTCCTATCATCTGCAAATACATACCATAAGATTTTGTAGGCCTAGCAAGAATAACACAAGATACTTTTGGCTCATCCCATCCTTCTGTTAATACCATACAATTACATAATACTTTTATCTCATCATTTTTTAATCTTTGTAATTGTCGTTCTCTCTCAATCTCATCCATTACTCCATCAATATGACCGCTTGGTATTCCATTGTGATTAAAGATATTAGAAATATATTTACTATGTGCGATTGAAGACGCAAAAACAACTGTTGGTCTATTCTCTCCATGTTTAACCCAATGACTTACAATATCTCCAACTAATTTAGGGTTGTTCATTTTTTGATTTAACTGCCCCTTATCATAATCTCCCGCTACAATTCTAATACTTTGTAAGTCTGGAATACTTGGGGCTATTATTCTATTCTTAACTAGATAACCTTGTTTAGTTAAACTTCTAATAGAGCCACACTCTACTAATTCATCATAGATACCCCCCAATCCTTTACCATCAGCTCTAATGGGTGTTGCTGTTAATCCTACAATAAAAGCCTCTGGATATTGGTCAATTAATTTTTTAAAAGAATTACTTATTGATCTGTGAGCCTCATCTAAAATTATTAATGTTGCAATAGGTTTAATAAAATCCTCTCTCTCAATTCTTGCATTAAATGTTTGAATACTTGCAACTTGCGTACTAGCCATTGCGTTTGGACTTTTTTGAGCCATCAACACTCCATGAGGCATTTTAAATTCTGCTAATTTTCTACTTGTTTGCATAATTAGTTCTCGTCTATGTGCTACAAATAAATTAAAACCATATTTTTCTTTAGTTTTAGACATCATCTCACAAGCTATAATAGTTTTACCGCTACCCGTTGGGGCTACAAGTAAAACTCTTTTTTTACCCCTTCTAAAATGAAATCTAATATCTTCAATTGCTTTGTTTTGGTAATCTCTTAATTCATTCATTTATTTACTTTCGGTTGATACCTTTTCCATATGTCATTTACTTGAAACATTATCTCTTTAGGGTCTTCTTGTGGGTCGCATTGTTTTCCAAATTGTAATCCCTCATTTTTTAAGTAAGCATAATCTTCACCCCTCAATCTAATTGCGATTAAAATTTTAACTAACTGTCCATGTCTATCACCTTCGTTTGAGCCATATCTTAATGTTCCCGTATATTGCCCTTTGTATAAACTAGGTGAATAATCAAATTTTCTTACCTCTGGTTTTTTAAGATCATAATGTTTTTTAATATCTTCTACTGAATAAGGCTCATCCCCGTTCATAGTTGAAACTTTTACAGGATAAGATTTAGATTTATTATGGTAAAATCCCGCTAACCTCATCACTCTAGGTAAATCTTTAACTTTTGGGTCTGAATTAAATCTTGTGGCCAATGCTTGTTGATATAAACTAAAACTTTCTAACGGACAATCTTTAACTAACCAATAACAATGATATTTGCCTTTACTTGTATTGATAATTAAATGTGGCATTAATCCCAATGGTTTAAAGTCTGGTAATTGAGAGCCATCTAGATCAATAAACAATGCTCTTACTTTTTTAATGTGTTCAGTAGTTCTGCCTTTTAAGTCTGTTTCATTTACAGTAAAAAATACTCCCGCACCTTTTGAATTTAATTCAGCAAGTGTTTTAAAATGTTCTTGTAATGTTCCATGTACTTGTTTTATTAATGCCTTATTTTTGCCTTTATCATCAAATGTTTGGAAACTATGTTTATCTCCAAAATATTGCATAAAACTATGATAATGTGACATTTCTGTATATTCTAATGACATTGAAATCCTACGAACAACATATCATTATTTGTGTACCATCCATTTTCATCATCATTGTATGTAGTTGTTTCTAATCTTATTTTATCTGCCATATCACCACAATAAATATACTGATTATCATAGTTGTATGTAATTTTAGTCAATCCACAATCAGTACAAGCTAATAATAAAATTGTTATTGTTTTAAACATATTACGAAAAATCGCTTAAATAACCTTCTTCTGTTAATTCACAAATAAATTTTTCTGCTAAATTGTCTTTGTTAATTGATTTTGTATAAGCAACTAACTTACCAATTTCATAATAAATTAATGTGTCCATTTTTCTTGCTGGAAAACCTAGCCTTAAATTTGTAGAATCTTTTTTTATACTCCAATAAATTCTTGCTATTAATTGTCTTATTTGTATTACTTCTTTAAATGTATTTAAGTTATGTGTTAAGTCTGTCATTATTTAATCCTCTTTTAAACTTTCCGAAGACCATCTTTTTTTTGCCCCTAACTTACCCGCTTTAGAACGCAATCTTCTGTTCTTCATTTGTTCTGCTCGTTCTTCTTCTGCTTGTTTGCATATTAATAAGGTTTTATTGCCTTCTTTTTTCTTATCAAATAAATGTTCTATTTTTGGAAATATTTTTTGTATCTTATCTAATCTGCAATTACATAATCTGCTTAAAATCTCCCAATCAAGTTCAATATTAAATCCTCGCCAACAATGACAATATAATAAAATATATGCCCCTTGTTCATCTAAAGATAATTTAACTCTGTTAGGGTCGCTTATCCAATCATTAGCATAAAATTGGAATGCGGGGGATTGTTCGTCTGTTGTAGATTTTCTCATATTTTAACCGCCATATATTCATAATTACCTAATCCTATTTTTTTCTGAACAATTGCAATGACACCTCGTTCAGCAAGTCTTAAAACAGTTTTAGTATATTGCAATACTTCTTTATCTATATTTAATTTTCCAAAATCTTCTCCTAAAAAACCTTTATAGTATATGAAAGTATCGTTTAAAACGGCCTCTTGTAGCCATTTTTGGAAATCTACATACTTATTCATTATTTATTTCCCTCTATTTCTTTCCAATCAAAATGCTTACCATCTTTTGTTTTTTCAAATGAAACTTCTTTAACGATACAATCATCATAATCGCCATCACTTTCTTTCTCACTTAATAAAGTACATTTATAAAGAGGGTTTTGATTTTGATTTTCTACTATATATTTGGCATCTTCTTTAGTTTCATTTTCTACTAACCAATTTTCAGTTTTAGGGGAAATATAACTTCTTGAAACTATGTAATTACTTTTCTTTTGCATTATGTATCTCCTTTTATATTTATAATTAACTAAAGTCAATTTAATCAAATTATTGTCTTTGTCAATACCCTATCTTGTACTGTAGTTGTAGGTGTAGTTGCAGTTGCAGGTGCAGTTGAAGGGGATGGTTTTGCCATTAGCAAAACGATAGCAAATTTTAACATTGCTATGGCATTGCTATACTTATGTAAAGGGTAAAAAAGGGGCAGTTTTAAACAAAAAGAGAACTAAAATGAAACAAACCGCCCCAGATAGACTTACTTTTTAATTGGATTAATTTGTAAGTCTGGTCTTAAATACTCTATATCAAATTCACCAAGTTTTGCAATCTGGTATGCTCTAAATGGCGGTATTACTTTCCATTTAGATACTGCAGGATGTGAAATACCCAACATATTAGCAAGGTTTTTACCGCCATATTGATTAATAACTTCTTTTTTTCGTTCTAAAGCTAATTGATAATTTACATTATTCATATTTGTGTATCTTTTTCGTGGTTTAAAATAGATAGATATTCTGATTGTCCTTTAACCTTAATTGCTTCGTCTGTCATATCTAAAATAGCTTGTGCTTTATTAGTATGATTTGGAATAACCGAAGACCTATCAATATTAATAATCTCTTTTGCTATTCTTTTTTCTTTAGCATTTAATTCTTCAATTAATTCATCTAAAATTGTAGCCATATTTATTTTTATACAATTTTATTAACAAAAGTCAATATAAAACTTGACTAAAGTAAATAGATAGTATTTAACGATAGTTAATTAATAATAAATAATAAAAAGGAAAAATAAATGAGCTTAATAGCAAAAAGTGGTGAAACAAGTTATCCAAAAGTACCAATTGGAGTACATAAAGCCCGTTGTGTCAAGGCAATTGATCTTGGTACTCAAAAACAAGAGTATGGTGGTGAAATTAATTGGAAAAGACAGATTTTAGTTATTTGGGAATTACCCGAAGAATTAAACAATGACCAACCAATGACAATCAGTAAATTCTACACTTTATCTTTACATGAAAAATCAAATCTAGGAAAAGATTTAACTTCATGGAGAGGAAGACCTTTTACTGAAACTGAAAAACAGGGATTTGATGTTAGAAATCTTATTGGTGTTCCTTGTCAATTAAATGTAATGCATAAAGATAATGGTAAAGAAGATATTAGTTCAATCATGCCTCTAGGTAAAAATGATAAAATTGCTGAACAATTTAATGCAAGTGTTTCATTTGATATTGATGATTTCCAAAAAGGTAAAAAAGAAACTTTTAATCAATTATCCGAAGGGATAAGAAGAATGATTTTAAGATCAAAAGAGTTAGATGGAATAGATCAAACGGATAATGGTGATGAAGGTAATGATAATGATTTAGGGAGTATTCCATTTTAATGAAATACACAAATTTAAGTAATCTACCTAAAGCAATTGAACGAGCCGTAATAAATGATCCTTACGAAAGTAATTCGGATATATCTACCACTCGTTTAATTGCCCCACCTCGTATTCGTGTATTACAGAAACGAAATTGGGATTTAATCACAGAAGATGTTAGCGACAGAATATTCTCATTATTGGGGCAGTCGGTACATCATGTTATAGAACGAGCAAAAACAAGACATGAAATATCAGAAAAAAGGTTATTCTATAAAGATGACAAGATCACTAATGGATGGACTTTAAGTGGTGCATTTGATTTACTTAATCGTGATGGTCATTTAATAGATTTTAAAGTGACATCTGCGTGGTCTGCACTTTCCGCTTTGAAAGAAGGAAAACCAGAATGGGAAAATCAATTAAATGTTTTAGATTTTCTTGCAAGTAAAAACCCTAAAGAGTTAGTCAATTACAAAACTGAAATAAAAGTAAAAAGACTATCTGTTATGGCTATATTAAGAGATTGGTCTAAAGTTAGGGTTATGACTTCTGATAACTACCCTAAAAAACAAGTAGCTATGATACCTATTCGTAAATGGACATACGAAGAACAAGAAAGCTATGTCAAAGAACGAATAAAAATACATCAAAATGCAGAAAAAGTATCTGAACTTCCAATGTGTACTGCTACTGAAAGGTGGAGAAAGGAAGATAAATTTGCAATAATGAAATCTGGCCGTAAGTCTGCTATGAGATTGCTTGATACTAGAGAAGAAGCTATGCAATATCTTGCTTCACAAAATATGACACTTGGTAAAGGTTGTGATATTGTTGAACGTAAAGGTGAAGATGTAAGGTGTCAACATTATTGTAATGTTAATGAGTTTTGCTCATACTATATGAAGATAGCATTTTGAGTAAAAAACCTATCATAAGCAAAGTAGTAAGACCATTTGTCTTTACAAAAGACCCATTAATTATGGACTTACTACAATCGTTTGCTAAACGATCTGAACAAGGCATTAAAGAGCATAAAATTACTATGGAAAAAGCCCAAAAACCAATAGAAAAATGGATTGATGATATAATTGAAGAATTATATGATGCTTGTGTTTATCTTGAAAAACATAAAAGAGAATTAAGAAACCTCAACATAAAAAAATAATTTTATTTTACTTGACGCATAGTATGTACTAAAATGTGCTATTATGATAAAATTTATATTAGTATTGCAATTATGTTTTTCGGGTGCTGATTGCTATCCCCCAATAAGTAATCAAGATGTTGTTTATGATGGATGGAATGATTGTGCAATAGCGGGATATGAAAAAAGTATTATAATTATGAATGAAGTAAATGAATTAGAACAAAATAAACCTTTAGTAAGATTTTGGTGTAGTGAACAATATGAAAAAAAAACAAACATCTAATCCATCAATATCGTTGGATGTTATATCATACCAACTAAAAGAAATCCACTCCGAAGTATGTAAAAATAGTAGAGATATAGAAAGTTTAAAAACACAAGTTGCTATGGGTAAAGGTGGAATAAAAGCAGTTTTTGTGATAGGAACTTTTATAGGAATAGTAATAGCAGTATTAAAAAATTTTAAAATTATATGATTGGATTATTAGCAAAATTATTACCTAGTGGAATTAAACTAGGAATGGATATAGTAAAAAATCGTAATGAAAGTAAAAGATTAGAAAGTGTGGCGGAATTAAGACATATGGAGAAAATGGCCAATGGTGAAGTTGAATACCAAAAAGCTGTTATGACTAATAATAATCAAGGATGGAAAGACGAATTTGTGCTTATTTTGGTGTCTTCCCCCGTAATGTTATTAATTTGGTCTATATTTTCTGATGATCCACAAATAATGGAGAAAGTAGAAAAGTTTTTTCAACAATTTAACAATATGCCCTTCTGGTATCAAGCCTTGTTTATAGGTGTTGTATCGGCCATATACGGTCTTAAAGGGGCAGACATAATGAAAGGAAGGAAATGATGTCATTTTTAATAGGTGTTGTTCTAGGGGTGGTTTTGTGCCATCTGAACCATAAGTTTAAAATACAAGATAAAATCAAAAAAAAATTTGATGATATTTTACTATCCTAATGTTAGTAGAGTTAGAAATGTATGATGATCTTAAAGATCAAATCAAAAACCATGAAGGTTTTGTAGATACAGTATATAAAGATAGCCTTGGTTTTGCCACAATCGGATATGGACATTTAGTTAAATCTAACGATCCTTATGAAGAAGGCAAGACATATTCCAGAGAACAATTAACGGATCAATTTGATGAAGATTTTGCAACTGCTAAAAATCAAGCAATAGATTTAATCAATGGTTTAGAAATAAATTTCAAAGCTCATTGTGTAATTATAGAAATGGTTTTTCAGTTAGGGTTAGGTGGAGTGTCAAAATTTAAAAATATGTGGAAAGCACTTGAAGAAAATGATTATGCTACTGCAAGTATGGAAATGCTTGATAGCCGTTGGGCTAAACAAACTCCAACTCGTGCAGAAAATTTAGCCGAGATAATGAACTCTTGCAATAGTTAATATTATTGATATAACTTTACTCAACTGTAAGGTGTTATGATTATATTAAAAGATGTTATAATAAACTACCAGAACGAATCCAAAACACCTGAAATTAGAGATGTTTATATTGTTAAAGGAAAAGTAAAATATATAAATCTTATTGAACAATTAAAAAATCTTAAAGAAACAATTGACGGATCACCAAAGGAGTTGTATGAACAAACGAATATTAATAATTAGCGATTTACACATACCATACCACCATGAAGACAGTTTTGCATTTTTACGAGAGATTAAAAAACAATATAAGCCAAACTTCGTGGTTAATATTGGCGACCTACTTGATTTCCATGCTATATCTATGCACGATCACAATCCAGACTTACCTTCTGCTGGTGACGAATTAAAAATTTCTAAAGAATACATTAAAGAATTAGAATCTATATTTCCAGAAGTTATAGAAGTAGATAGCAATCATAGTAGTCTTGTTTACAGACGAGCATTAAAATATGGCATGAGTAAACAATTCTTAAAAGATTATGGTGATTTTCTTGGTACTAAAAAATGGAAGTGGATAGATGATCTTACTCTTACAATGGGTAATGGCCAAAGGTGTTTCTTCACTCATGGAAGAAGTGCAGATGTATTAAAGACTAGTCAAACAATGGGAATGAGTTGTGTTCAAGGACACTTTCATACTAAATTTGTAATATCTTATTGGGCCAATCCAGACAATTTGTTTTTTGGAATGAATGTAGGATGTTTAGTTAATCAAAAATCAATGGCATTTGCTTATGCTAGAAATTTTAGAACTAGATTTATAAATGGTTGTGGTATTATTATTGATGGTATTCCTAAACTATTACCAATGGTATTAAATAATAAAGGTAGATGGATTAAGAAAGTAGTTTAATCTTTAGGATTATCTAATTTAACTTTAGCTACTGTGTCTTTCCAAGTAGTAGTACCATTCAGTAAGTCTTTGTATTGCATATCCATTTGGTCTTGAATTAATAAATAATCATATGCTCTTTTATTTATTGTTGTTATTGTTATTATTCAAAATCTTCTTTAGTAAATTCAAATCTTTCAATAGTAGATAAATCTTCTATATCAGTCCAAATAGGTTCTAATTTTTCACCATCATAATTAGGTTCATTATAGTTATCAGGATAGGTTTGAGTATCTTGTTTTCTTGTAATACTTCCTTTTAATAAATTCATAAACTCTGTGTGTTCAGTAGTTCCTTGAATTTTATCTAAATCTTTTCTTGTGTTAATATTGTATTTCATAAATTATACTTTAAATCTTTTGATTATATTGTCAATATAATATTTAATATTATAGCTATTGCTCCATTGAATATGACCATGCCAACTAGCTAAAAATCTAGTTAATTTTTGATTATCATTATTTAATAGATATTTATTAATTTTTCTTTTTGCACGAACTACACTTTGTTTTCTTAATAATTTATAATCTTTCCATATTCTATAACCTAAAAAATTTATACCTTGATGGGTAGAAGAAACATGCCATTTCCCCATATTTAATTTTAAATGAATACGACAATATTCTTCTAATTGAACAAATATATTTCTTAATAATTTTTTATTATTATCAAGAATAACAATATCGTCCATGTATCTAGCAAAATATTTTACTTTTAATTTGTGCTTTATAAAATGATCTATGTCATTACCATATATATTAGCAAATAATTGACTTGTTAAATTTCCAATAGGTATGCCTGTTTGATTGGTGGGTGTTATTAATTTAATTAAGTTAAATGTTTTATTGCATTTAATCTTTTTTCTAATCATTTCTAATAACATATTTGTATCTATGCTAGGAAAGTATTTTCTAAAATCTGTTTTTAAGAAATATGTAAAGTCATGTTTTCTTAAATTAGACTGAATATATTTAACTCCAGCATGAGTTCCATATCCTTTTCTACACGCAAAAGAATTAGGTAAAAATGTTTTTTCAAATATAGGTGTTATAATATTACATAAAGCATGTTGGACTATTCTATCTTTAAAAGATAATGCAGATATAAGTCTTTTTTTAGGTTCATAAACATAAAAATTTCTATATTGACCTATTTGGTATTTATTATTGATTAGTTCATTTCTTAATTGAATTAAATTATATTGATCAAATTCTTTAAATTCCAAGTAAGAAAATGTTTCCTTTTTACCTTTACAGGTATTTTTATAAGCTAATTGTAAATTATTAATATCTACAATTTTTTCAAATAAGTTTCTATATTTTAAACCCATATTATTGACAATGCGTTTTTATATTTCAATACTCTGCAATACATCAAATCTAAGTTTTGTATTTGCCGAAGCAGGATAAGAAAGCTGATCGTAAAGATCAAACATAGTAGGCTTGTGGCGTTACTATAGTTTAAATTCATATCACAGACGCCACGAGACCCAATATTGTTATTAGAATTAGTTGGAGCATTATTCCATTTAGAATTACGTGATCCAGAGTTAGAAGTATTATTCCAATTACCACCGAGTTTCACGACGTGACTATATCTCTCTTACCCTTTTTATAACTAATCCACGAATCCATACAAAGAATACAATCAGACAATAATTGCTGAGAATAACCTTGTTGTTTAAGTGTTAATGCTTTCACATTTTTATTAGTCATAAATCTTAAATAAAATCTTAATAACGACATGCCTGAATCTACTAAATACATCTTAGATATTTGATTAGATTTACCAGCATCATTAATAAGTTGAACTTGTTTTAATAAACATTCTAATATTTGTTTTTTTAATATACCATGTTTTCTAGGTATGTTTTGTATGATTGGATATAAGTAATTTATAACCTTTTCATATTTTTCCACAATATTCATTTGTTTGTGATTAATCGTTAAATCTTTAATAATGGTTTTCACCATTATTCGTTTGTTTTATGATCACAGACGCCACGAGACCCAATACTGCTATTAGAACTAGTTGGAGCAGCACTCCATAGAGAAAAACGTGAACCAGAGCCAGAAGTATAAACCCAACTACCACC
>Ga0222672_1000173_pt1 | contig 34865 bp, 22 predicted proteins | sample AntAcemetagen799_FD_179810 | JGI IMG/M metagenome (GOLD analysis project Ga0222672, IMG submission 179810) | Saline water microbial communities from Ace Lake, Antarctica - #799 | ecosystem: Environmental > Aquatic > Non-marine Saline and Alkaline > Saline | place: Antarctica: Ace Lake...
TCGCCAGTATAAGGGGGAAATCCGCCCGACGCACCAGCAAAACCGCCCCGGCTCATCTTCCGGAAACGCAGCAGATCACTCGGCGTAACGCTTGCCATCGCAAGAGACTAGCAAACATCTAATCCGTAGATCCGGCTTGTGATGACGCGCGGGTATGCCCAAAACACTACCTCAAAAAACAATCAAAAAATCCGCTTGAACAATCTGATACTACTGTCCCTGCTTTTTCTATGAGAATTTTTACCTGGCCCCGTTTTAAGAAAATGGGAAAAGTCAATAAATGTCGGGCTGTTGCCCAAACAGCTTGATTAATGTTTTGTTAGGGTGTAAATAAATCTCCCCCATATGATGGGGATACAGCAAAAGCAGGGCGAGCTTTGGGCAAAAGCCGTTGATCTTGGTGGGCGCCTTCCGAACGATCACTTATTGCGACAGATTGATCGTCTCCTGGACCTGTCCTTCGTTCGAGAGAAAGTCGCTCATCTCTACGGTAAGAACGGCAATGTATCCGTCGATCCGGTTGTGATCATGCGAATGATGATACTACTCTTCGTCGACAACTTGCGAAGTGAACGTGAGTTGATGCGCCAGATTCCACTGCGCATCGATTACCTCTGGTTTCTTGGGTATGGACTCGACGACGAGGTGCCCGATCACAGTGTCTTGTCGAAAGCCCGGAAGCGTTGGGGCAAAACAATTTTTGATGAGCTTTTCGGGCGCGTTGTCCTTCAATGCATAGAAGCTGAACTCGTAGGATCAGAAAAAGTGCATATCGATTCAAGCCTCATTCGAGCCGACGCATCCCTCGCCTCTGTTGTGAAGACCCTTGTCGGGGAGGAGATGGAGAAGTTGGAGGAGCTTGCCGATAAGGAAGAAGCGCCTCGCCCGAAGCACAAGCCGATCAATACGCGCTACCGCAGCACAACCGATCCTGACAGTCGCGTCGTTCGTCATGATGGTGGCAAAGCCAAACCGTGCTTCAAGAACCACCGGGTCGTTGACGACAAGGCCGGTGTGACAACTGCTGTAGCCACGACTCACGGGGTTGAGAACGACGGTAACAAGCTCATGGACATGCTCGACCAGCACGAAGATCGAACGGGAGATAAGCCCGGAACCGCGGTAGCCGATTGCTGCTACGGAGACACGGCGAACTTTGTCGAACTGGCGCAAAGAGGTATCCAGGCTCACGTCGGTGATTTACGAAGCCGCCTCCGAAACAAACGCGCCGAAGGTATCTTCCCCGCAGACGACTTTCACTATGACAGCGAAACGGACACCTTTGAATGTCCTGCCGGAGAACGTCTCCATCGACATCATTTCATGAAGAGTCGCGGGCACTGGGAGTATCGAACCAAACGCGGGACATGTAACGATTGCGCGTTGAAAGCTCAATGCACCCGGGCAAAAACAGGACGGACGCTTAAACGGCACGAGCATCAGGAAGAGCTCGATCTCGCGCGCAGGCAGAGTCATAGCGAGGAGGCCCGCGAAGATCGGAAGCGGAGACAATGGTTTCAGGAGCGGAACTTCGGAGAAGCGGCAGTGATGCACGGGTTCAAAAGAGCGCGATGGCGTGGACTGGAAAAGCAGAGCATTCAGGATCTGCTCATTGCGACGATACAAAACCTGAAGATCCTCGTGCGGAGGTCTTTATGGGCCTTTTTCTGCCTCACAAAGCCCTCCTGTCTCACATGGAAGGGCCACGGGACGATCAATATTGCTACCGACGAATTCCATCGGGAAAATCAGCCGAAGACGGAAAAGATTCCAATCGCTCTCAAACCACTGACTTTACTGAGATTTACGCTGTTCCGGCAACAGCCCGACATTTCTTGATTTTCAATTCGCTTTCAAGCCAACCTAACAGGGTAACCTCCCACACCGAACCCTGTTAAATTCTGCCTCTCCAGCATCGTAACCGGAAAAACTCGATCACCGTCATCAAAGGCAAATGATCCGAAGCCTCGGGCCGGTCATTCAAGGCCATGACCTCGAGCGCCTACCAATCCAACTCACCCGGCTGCAATACGGAATCAATCTGCCGCTGCGGCGAGATCACCGGAACCGTCGGCAGTTCCACAAGCTTCAGAGTTCTGCCCCTCTGCTCACGCCGAAATCCCACTGAAATTAGCCCTTTATATAATTACCATAATCAGATACAGTTGGATTTCCGATACGAAAACACCGAATCCACTCAGCAATGACCTTGAAACTCGTCGCCAAATCGAAGGCCTGTTGTGAACCCGAAGAACTGCTTCTCAGCGAAAGCTCTCATGGCATCGGGCGCATGCACGACAACGATTTGAGCATCCAGATTGATTGTGTCTCGGGATACCATGCCGAACTCACGCAGACTTCCGACGGAGGCTACGCCATCAGCGATCTCAATTCGACCAACGGCACCTTTCTCAACGATGAACGGGTGACCTCCCCGGTAAAAGTGAATCCGGGCGATCATCTGAGGTTCGGAGATCTGCTGATCGCGGTAGAAGAACACATCGAGGCGGTTATGCCGCTGGAAAACGAATCCTCTCCCGGGGGCTACCTCTCCAAAGTCATTTCGTTGAAGGATGAATTCAACTTCACCAGCGACGAGAGCTTTTACACGTTTCCCATCACGCCCATGAAAACTCCACCGCCTGTGGAAAACGCCGACGAGATTCTCGAGCATCCCGTCAGGAGGGAAGGCCCTATCGTTCCTCAACGTGGAATAGCCGAACGGCTAGTCGAACGTGCCAAAGAGGCCGAGCGGGCACGACAAATCGCTCGCGCCCAGGAAGCCGAACGAGAGCAGCAAATTGAACGTGCCAAAGAAGCCGAACAGGCGCAGCAGATCGAGCGGGCGCAGCAAATCGAGCGGGCACAGGAAGCCGAACAGGCGCAGCAGATCGAGCGCGCCCAGGAAGCCGAGCGAGCGCAACAGATCGCGCGCGCCAAAGAAGCCGAACGGGCGCAGCAAATCGCACGTGCCCGGGAAGCCGAGCGAGTGCAGCAAATCGCACGTGCCCGGGAAGCCGAGCGAGTGCAGCAGATCGCACGTGCCCAGGAAGCCGAACGAGCGCAGCAGATCGAACGCGCCCGGGAAGCTGAACATGCGCAGCAAATCGCGCGTGCCCGGGAAGCCGAGCGAGCGCAGCAAATCGCACGTGCCCGGGAAGCCGAGCGAGCGCAGCAAATCGCGCGTGCCCAGGAAGCCGAGCGAGTGCAGCAAATCGCACGTGTCCGGGAAGCCGAGCGAGTGCAGGAGATCGCGCGCGCTCAGGAAGCCGAACGAGCGCAGCAAATCGCACGTGCCCAGGAAATCGAACGTGCGCAGCAAATCGAGCGCGCCTGCGAAGCTGAGCGGGCAAAGCAGATCCAGCGCGCCAGGGAAGCCGCACAGGCTGAGGCGGATCAGCGTGAGAGGCCAGAGCCAGCAAGCAGTGAAAATTTCGGATCGAAGATCCAGAGTCTCACTGCGCAACTTGAAAGCGCGATGCGGGAGATCATGCATCTGAAAGCATCCAATGCAATAGAGTCTCCCGAAACGGCCAAGATGAACGGCCACGCTGCGGAACCCGTGAATCCGAGCCAACCAACGGCCCGTGTCCGCGAAGATCATGCCATCCAGAGGTCAGGAAACCATCACCTTAGGGATCAACTCCCAAGCCTATCGAATCCCGCTGTTCCCGCGTCGACACCCCTTAATGCAGAAACTCAATTACCTCCCCCAAGGGCAAATGATCCGAAGCCTCGGGCCGATCATCTAACACCCTGACCTCGAGCGCTTCTCACTCCAACTCACTCCACCGCAACACGTAACCAGTCTGACGCTGCCGCGAGATCACCGGAACCGCCGGCACTTCCACGGTCGCCGGATTTTGCCATCCTGCCTCCAGCAGCACGGTGAGGGGAAAACTCTTTGGCGTGGCAAGTTCCTCTGGTGTCGATGGTCCGACCGGAGGGCGGAATTGCGTAGGTTGTGCTCTTTCGTGATTTTCGCTAAAACGATCCCTGCATGAAGCGTCTTCTCGTCATTTCGGGGTGTTTATTCCCCATGATCGCACCCGGTTCGGTGAGGGCGAATCCGGTCGATTTTGTGCGCGAGGTCCGTCCCATTTTTCAGGAACATTGCTATGACTGCCACGGGGAGGAGAAACAGAAGTCCGGTCTTCGGCTCGATGTGAAATCGTCAGCGCTCCGGGGCGGGGATAATCATGGCCCGGACATCGTCCCGGGGAAACCGGAGGAAAGTCCGCTCATCCTCTTTTTGACCTCGGACAAGGAAGACGAAAGGATGCCGCCGAAAGGGGCGCGCCTCTCCGTTGAGGAAATCGAAATCCTCACGAGCTGGGTCAAAGAAGGGGCGGTTTGGCCGGATGGGGTCGATCTCGTCGAGTTGGAAGACACGAGCGATCATTGGTCTTTCAAACCAATCCAGATTCCGGACGGCGAGCACTCCATCGACGGATTCATCGATGAGGCGCTCACGCAAAACGGACTTCGGCGCTCCCCGCGTGCGGACAAGGCGACCCTGCTGCGACGACTCAGCTTTGATCTCATCGGATTGCCTCCCGCGCCGGAGGAAATGGCCGCCTTTCTCGCGGATGACTCCCCCGCTGCCTACGCAACCGCCGTCGAGCGGCTTCTCGCCTCCCCTCGCTACGGTGAGCGATGGGCGCAGCATTGGCTCGATGTTGTACGCTACGCGGACACCCATGGCTTCGAGGTGAACACCGAGCGCGCTCACGCCTGGCCCTTTCGGGACTATGTGATTGAGGCCTTCAACGCCGACACACCGTGGGATCAATTTGTCCGTGAGCAGATCGCGGGCGATGCGATGGGCAAAGCGGAAGCGACCGGGTTTCTTGTCACCGCGGCGGCGCTGCTACCCGGCCAGATCGGCAAGGATGAAGAATCAAAACGGCTCGCACGCGAGGACGAACTCGGAGAAATCGTGATCAACACCGGCGAAGCTTTTCTCGGGCTGAGCATCGGCTGCGCCCGCTGCCACGACCACAAATTCGATCCGATTTCCGCCCGGGATTACTACACGATGCAGGCCTTCTTCGCCGGAGTCCGATACGGGGATCGTCCAATTCTAAATCCGGAACGTGATGCCCTCGTTTCGGGTTTAGAACGGCAACTCCGGCCCCTCGATGAGGAATTGACCGGTTATCTACTCAAGGCCGGCGGAGGGACGACGCGGGCTTCGCTCAGTGCGAAAGGGAATATCGAGAGCTTTCCGCCGGTGAAAGCAAGTGGGGTTCGGTTCACGATTTTGACGACGATCCGCGACAGTTTTCACGAGCCTTATCTTGATGAAATCGAGGTCTTTAATACCGAAGGTGAAAACGTCGCCCGCACTTCCCGGATCATTTCCAAGACGGGCAAACCGGAGGCCGCAATCGACGGGATCTACGGAAACGTCAGTGCCTGGAAATCGAAAGATAAGGGCCGCGGCGCTCTCGAATTGACCTTCGAAAAGTCCGAGACGATTCATCAGATTTTATGGGGGCGGGATCGAACGGGGAAATATCCGGACCGTCTCGCCGAGTCCTACACCCTTGAGATCAAAACGGAAGCCGGGGAATGGCGTCAAATCGCCGATGCCTCGGATCGTGCTCCCTTTGACCCCGAAAAAGCAAAAGAGGATCTCTATCAACTTCCTGACATTGCCGCGAAACATCAGGCGCGTGCCCGTGAAATCATCGCGGCGAGGAAGCCTCTCGCGGCAGAGTTGATGAAGTACGGCGGAGAGAAACCGATGGTTTTCGCCGCCCAATCGACCGCCCCGGCGGCGATGCATTTGCTCAATCGGGGTGACCCTGAGCAGCCGCTCGAAGAGGTCGCGCCGGCCTCTCTTTCTTTTCTCAATCCCGTGGCGCTGCCTCTCAAATCGCGCGATACGGAACGCCGCGCCGCGCTCGCCGACTGGATCGCCGACCCTGACAATCCGCTCACGGCGCGGGTCATCGTCAATCGGATCTGGCAATGGCATTTCGGAATCGGTCTCGTTGCGACGGCGAATGATTTTGGAAATCTCGGAGCGCTCCCAAGTCATCCGGAGCTGCTTGATTGGCTCGCGAATGAATTCATCGAGTCGGGCTGGTCCGTCAAAGAGCTTCATCGCCTCATTGTTTCTTCGGAAACCTATCAACAGAGCAACGAACTCCACGCCGACGGCCTCGCCAAAGATTCCGACAACCGTCTTCTCTGGAGTTTCCCGTCGCGCCGGATCGAGGCTGAGGTGATTCGTGACAGCATTCTTGCGGTGAGCGGCGCACTCGACACGACCATGTTCGGGCGGGGCTTCGATCTCTTCGACAGCCGTGGCGGCACCGGAGGCTTCAAACCGGTTGAGTCTCATCAAAAGGCCGAAGGCCGTCGTCGCATGATCTACGCCTACAAAGTGAGGATGGAGCGGGAGGGTGTCTTTGGCGCCTTCGATTGTCCTGATGGAGGGCAGAGCGCGCCACGGCGCAGTCAATCGACGACTCCGATTCAGGCGCTCAATCTTTTTAACAGCCAGTTCACGATTGATCTCGCGGCGGACTTCGCGGCGCGGATCCGGGACGAGGTCGGCGATGATCTTAGCGAGCAGGTTCGACGGGCCTGGCAGATCAGCTTTGGTCGAAATCCTGAACCCGCTGAATTGAACGACGCAATCACCGTCGTTCGTGAGCATGGGTTGGAGACGGTCAATCGGGTTATTTTTAACTCCAACGAGTTCCTTTTTCTTCCATGAACGAATCCGAGAATCTCTCGCCTCACGGTCGTCATTTACTGCGACGCCGGAGCTTTCTTTCGAACAACGCGACCGCGCTGAGTTCGATTGCCCTCTCGAGTCTTCTCGGAACCGACAATCTTCTCGGCTCAGCAAAAGCGCCGGTGCGTCCTGAGATTGATCCAAAGAATCCCTTTGCCCCGAGGAGGCCTCATCATCGTCCGCGCGCGAAAAACGTCGTCGTCATTTTCTGCGCTGGGGCCGTGAGCCAACTGGAAACGTGGGACTACAAACCCGAGTTGATCCGGCAGGATGGGAAACCCCTCGCGGGAGGTCCACCCGTCACTTTTCAGGGGCCATCGGGAAATTTGGCCCGCCCGCAGTATGCGTTCCGGCAACGGGGGCAGACCGGGAAATGGGTCTCGGACATGATCCCCCACCTCGCCGAACTCACCGATGACTTTGCCTTTATCCATTCGCTCACGAGTGAATCCAACACCCACGGCCCCGCCGAGAATTTTCTCTCGACCGGGTTTGTGCAGGACGGATTTCCAAGCATGGGCGCCTGGCTCAGCTATGCGCTCGGGAGTGAGAATCAGGATCTCCCCGCCTTCGTGTCCCTCCTCGACCCGCGCGGGATTCCGCAGGCGAGCATCAATAACTGGGGGCCGGGGTTTCTTCCGGCGGAGTTTCAGGGGACGCCTTTCAATGCACAGAATCCGATCCGGCATCTCTCGTCCCCGAAGTCCGTCGCGGGCGGGAAAGATGAGGCGGCCCGGTCATTGCTCCAGCGGATGAATGCCCGTCATCTCGAGCAGAACCCGCTCGATGGTAGTCTCGCGGCCCGCATTGCGAGCTATGAACTCGCGGCGAAGATGCAGTTGAGCGTCCCCGAGATCAGCGACCTCTCGACGGAGCCGGATCACATTCTGAAAATGTATGGAGCCGATGACGAATCGAATCCGATCAAAGCCGGGTTCGCCCGGAACTGTATCCTAACGCGACGCCTTCTCGAAAAAGGAACCCGCTTTGTCCAACTCTTTAACGGTGCCTACGCGAGTGGCGGAAGGCTGAACTGGGACGGCCATTCGAAGCTCAAGGAGCAGTACGACGGCCATGCCGAAATCCTCGACCAACCCGCCGCCGCTCTGATCAAGGACCTCAAACAGCGCGGACTTCTCGAAGACACCCTCGTGGTTTGGGCGACCGAGTTCGGGCGGATGCCGATGTTTCAGAAGGGTGCTCTGGGAAGGGATCATAATCCGGACGGCTTCACCTGCTGGATGACCGGGGCCGGTGTGCAGCCCGGCGTGAGCCACGGCGTTACCGACGAGCTGGGACGAAAAGCGATCGAAGATGTCCATCCGCTCTACGATTTTAACGCGACTATTTTGCACCTGTTAGGACTCGATCACGAGCGGCTTACCTATTTTCACAATGGGATCGAGCGCCGGTTGACGAATGTGGAAGGGCACGTCATTCACGAGATTTTAGCGTGATTTTTTGCCGGACCGAAGGTGGGCAGGGGCATTGAGGAGACGGGTTGCCGTACCCGTCTCTGGCGTCAGCTTTGCGTTGCCCAATGGAGGCCCAAAGTCCGGGAATTGGCTCGCTACGGTTCTCCGCGCATTCCCCCTGAGTGCGCTCTGTCTTTTTCTTCATCTCCAGCATAGCGTAGCGGGTAGTCATCTAACCGGGCCAATAACCACATGAGCAGTTTTTTCGAAGACCTGGGACGTAAGCTGGGACGCGCGGCGGTGCCGACTTATCGCAAAAGCAAATGGATCTGGGAGGGCCTCACGGGGACTGAGGAAGATGCCGTGAAAGCCGAAAGCGACCTCGGGGAAATCCTCGCGGCGGAGCTTCGCCTCGCCACAAAGATTCTTCACGAGCCGGAGCTGCTGAGCTGGCTCCGGGGAATCTGCGAGCGGCTTGGAGCATCGATCGATCAAGCGGGGTTCAAACATCGGTGCGAATTGATGGAGGGCGATCATCCTGCGACGATCGGTCTCCCCGGCGGCTACCTCTTTGTGAGCCGATCTCTGATCGAGTTTTGTGACCGGAACGAGGACGAAATTGCTTTCGTCATCGCTCACGAGACCGCTCACGTGATCCGACGACATACCTGGGACCGGATGATCCAGCAGTCGACACTGCGTGCGGCCTCGTTTGCGGCGGGGCGCGCGGGCCTGCTTTCCGGCTGGGTTCGGTCGCAGGGCCTTCCGATGCTGCGGAGCGCTCACGGGAAAGAGATTGAATTCGAAGCCGATGCGGATGCCTTCGGGCTCATGCGCGCGGCGGGCTATGATCCTGAAAGAGCGATTTCTTTCCTCAAAAGAATCGAGCAGGCCGGAACCGATCCCGAGGTCCTCGGCGAATACCTTGCCTCCCACCCTGCTCCCGCCGAGCGGATCGCGAGATTAGTCGATCGGTGATGATACCCGTGCCTGCTTCCTTCGTGCGAAGTCAATTTTCAGCGATGCCGGAGGAAACCTTGATGGGGTTCGGGTTGATGATTCTCGGAATGAGGCCGCGCCCGTCGCTGCTCCAGAGTTCAAGTGAAACCTCTTCAGGAATGTTCGATATTTGAATCGATTGATGGCGGTGAATTCCTTTGAACAACTCCTGCGAATTTCTGATTCGATAGCGAACCTGGTCGGGCGGACCTTTTCCCCGAGGCACGATTTCAATGTCGTCGGAAATTAGGTCAAACTCGATCCGCTCGTTTTCCTGCCTGGAACTTAGTTTGAAGGTGATCCTCGTTTCCGCGCGGGGCTGATAATTCTCCGGAGCCGTAAACCCAAGTCCGCAAATAAAGCCCCGCTGGGTCCACAAAGAAATCCTGTCACCCGCAAGCACATTGTGGGTTCGATAAGTGGGCGTTGGATGAACGTTGAAATACCAGAACCAAATCAAAAGCCCTGAAATTAAAGCGGTGAATGCCAGTCGTCTGATGGGGTTTTTCATCAAGCCCACCCTACGGTTTCCCGACCCTCCAAATTTCCTGCACCTCTCCTGCTCTCAGGGCGCGGCTCCAGATTCCGAGTTCGTCCATGGAGCCGTTTAGATTCCGGACCGCGAATTCGGCGTCTTTGCGATAGTGCGGCTCGCTCCAGTTGCCGATTGAGGCGGTGCCAATGGTGACTTTCTCAGGGCGAAGGGACTCGGGGATCTGATCGATGCTGATGGATTCGCCGTTTACGTAGTGGGTGATCGTGAAGGCCTCGCCGTCATAGACCGTCGCGAGGTGCCTCCACTGGCCGCTTTGAGCAGGGCTCCAGATCGGTGGCGAGTAGGCGATGTGTTTGTCTTTGTCTTTTCCGCCATCGTTCGCGCGGACCGAAAAATAGAGCCGCCCATCGTTCATGATCTGCCAGTGCGGTTCGTGAAGTTCGTGACCGTCGGTGAGAAAGAGCGAATTGTAGAGTCGGTCGAGGCTGTCGATTTTGATCCAGGACATGAGGGTGAGTGATTCGTGTTCGCCGGGAATGGTGACCCTGACGCGGCTCCCCATCGGGCTGAAGTCGAGGACGGAGCTGGAGTTATTCCAGCGGTCAGGAGTTTGATCCGCGAGGACGGCGGCTCCGATTTGGGTGGCATCGGTGAGATCTTTCAGTTCGGTGTGACCGTCGGAAAATTGTTCGAAGGCGCAGTAGGCGAGAACGTCCGGGTCCTCGAGAAGTCTTTCGCGAGCCACTCTCCACCGCGATATTCGGTGGGTACGGTCGAGATTGAAACTGGCTTCAATTTTTGCCATCGTGAAGGCGCTGGATCTTGTCGTCTCGAAGGTGCCGTCATCTTCCCGAAAGAGAGCGGTTCCGCTTTCGACGGCCTTGAGTTAATCGTCTTTGGGTTCCCAGTCAATCATCCCGTCGATGGCCTCCGCGGTGATTCTTTCCCCGTTGATTTCAAGGGCGAACTCCGCACCCCGATTGGTGAGTATATCACGCCGAAGCGATCATGAGCATCCAGCGATGCTCGCGCTGCTGCACTTCCTCGTAGGTGATCGTCCATCCGGCCTGTTCCAAAAGATGACGATGAGGATGGGAGAAGGATTTTTCGATGCCGTGGGGGCGTGATTGGGTTTCCTTCTCCAGATCGTAATCCGCCGCGATCGGCTCGACTAACATGAGCATGACCGGGTTCGCGAGATTGCGAAAGGAGGTAAAAAGATCTTCCAGTTCTATCTCTGTCAGGTATTCAAGGACGCCGCCGTAGCTGACGAGGAGAATCCCCGAACCCTGGTAGGCCTGCAGATACTCATGGAGGTCGCCGGATTCAAAACGCAGTCGGGTTTCGCGATAGACCTCTCGGTTCCGCGCGATGATTTTTTCGTTCAGGTCGATCCCGGTAGCGGCGTTGAACTGCGGAAAGCGTTCACTCAAATGCGAGAGGACTTTTCCGTCTCCGCATCCCACTTCGATGAGGCGATGAATCTCGGGTCGCTTTTCCAGTTCTCCGGCGAGGGCTTCGATCACGGAGTAATGATGACCGAGAAACCATTCCTGAAACCGTTGCGGATAGGCATCGTAGAATTCATCGCCGCGGGAACTTTGCCAGTAAGAGGCGAGCCGTTCGCGCAGGGAGGTGAGATCGCCCGAAGCCGCCGCCCGCCCCGTTTGATAGTCGGCAATGAGCCGCTTCAGTCGCTCGTGGCGCCCGTCAATTTGGCCTTGATCCACTTCGCGGGAAAGCCGCGGAGCGAGATGATGCAGGACCGAGCCTGCGAGACATTTCAGTTGTTGTTTCATGGCTTAGCCGGGGAGGAGAGGACCGGGATCGTTGGCAAATATTTCACCGCAGTCGCGGCTCAGCGCGCGGACATTTGGAGCGCTAAAAATCGTTTCGTGATTTCCCGTGATGTCGATCACCTGGAGGTCGGGGATGAGGGCATTCCATCCCATGCTCCGGTTAAAATCATAGGAGCCGCTTTGAACGAGAGCGCGGAAAAGAAAGGTCCGCCCTTCGTAGGGGGCGGGCTGGTAATCTTCGAGGAGCTTCCGGTGCGCCTCCTGGATCTTGAGGATCCTCAAATTTTCAGGGAGGTCGAGGACGTCTCCATGCTCATTCTTGAGGGCACGGATATGGCTGAGGTATTCGACCTTATTCTGGAATCCTTCGATGAGATGGACCCCGAACCGGTGAACTTGTTTCAAGAGCACCTCGTCATCCTTTGAGCGCCAGTCGGAGACGAGGCGGCTGCTGAATCCATTCTTGAATTCGTGCTCACGGGCCGGGTTTGGCGTGTCGAAAAGAAGGAGAGTTTCCACCGGAATAGCCGAGTCATCAAGCTGCTTCGCCATCTCGTAGGCAACAGCTCCACCGAAGGAATAGCCGCCGAGATGGACAGGCCGGTCCGGGTATAGGCTTTTGATTTGCTCGAGGTAAATCGCGGCGGTTTGCTTCATGTTAGTCCCGGTCGGTACGTAGTCCGGATCGATGAGGATCGGTGCTTCGATCGTGTAGATCTCACCGGGAAATTCGAGCGCGTCGGCAAATTCTTTGTAGAACAAGGTGCCACCATCGCCGCCATGAACGAGAAAAAGCGGTGCCTCCTCACGCTTGCCGCATCGGATCAGTGTCAGGAGATTCCCCCGGCGACCCGGCTCTTCGCGACTTTCATCAATGCGGGCACTGAGTGTGGCAACAGTGCTCGATTGAAAGAGGGTCGCGAGCGGAAGATCGATTCCGAATTTCTCCTGGAGACGGGTGAACAGGCGAAGGCCGGCGAGAGAGTGGCCGCCAAGGTGAAAGAAGTCGTCCGTGCGACTGATGGCCTCGAGACTGAGAATGTCGCACCAGAGGTCAGCGACTACTTTCTCTGTTTCGGTGACCGGAGGAGTTGCCCCGCCTTCGTTCGAATTCACCTCAGAGAGAAGGGTGGCGTTTACTGCCTCCTCTTTTAGGATTCGGTAGTCCACCTTTCCATTCGGGGTGAGAGGAAACTCACGGCGGAGAATGACCCGATTCGGCACCATGTAGGCGGGAAGCCGCTCCTTCGCATGATGCACGACTGTCTCTGAGTCGAGCCCGGTTTTTTCCTCGGAGAGGAGAAAAGCAGTGAGCTGCTTCGTCTCTGCCGAATCGCCGGTCACGACGATGGCGGCGCCTCTCACGCCGGGGTGGGCCTGGAGGACGGTTTCGATTTCACCAGTCTCGATCCGGAAACCGCGAATCTTGACCTGCTCGTCGGCGCGACCGAGAAATTCGATGCTGCCGTCGGCGAGCCAGCGTCCGTAGTCGCCGCTGTCGTAGAGGCGGGCCTGTGTATCGAAGGGATTCTGGAGAAAGGCTTTTTCGGTGAGTTCCTCCTGATTCAGATAGCCGAGAGAAAGACCGGTCCCGCCAAAGTAAAGGCGGCCTTTCACGCCGGTCGGGACGGGATTCATCGTCTCATCGAGAACGTAGACGGTCGTGCCGGGGATCGGCTTTCCTATGGGGAGAGATGGGCGCAAGGTGTCATCGAGCGTGATCGGATGCACCGTTGTGAACGTGGTATTTTCGGTCGGGCCGTAACCGTTGTAGAGCCGTCCGTCGGGAGCGAGTGCGGTGCTGGCACGGGCGGCGTGGGCTTTGGAAACGACATCGCCTCCGACGAGAAGCTGCCGGAGCGGTTTCAAGTCATCGAGTCGCTCATCGACCATGAGCTGAAAGAGACCGGCGGTGAGCCAGAGGGTCGTGACCTTGTGACGGTGGATCGCTTCTCCGAGTTCGGCGAGGCCCGGCGTTCCCGGAGGAAGAAGGGCGAGGCGTCCTCCGTTGAGGAGAGACCCCCAGAGTTCCAGGGTCGAAGCATCGAATGTGACGGGTGAGGAAAGGAGAAACGTCTCCTCCAGTCCGAATCGGATGTAATCAGTCTCGCGCACAAGCCGGACGATCCCGCGATGGGGAATGAGGGTGCCCTTGGGACGGCCGGTCGAGCCGGAAGTGTAGATGACGTAGGCGAGGTCCTCGCCGGAAAGCTCGACATGACGAAAGGCCTCAGGAGCGTCTTCGCCGAATTGCGTCGGGCGGATTGTCGGGCAGGGGAAATCGATTCCGACCTGATCCGTGATGATCGCTTTGGCGGCGCTGTCTTCCAGCATCAGTTCGATGCGGGAGGCCGGGTAGGTCGGGTCAATCGGGACGTAGGCGGCTCCCGCTTTGAGAATGCCGAGAAGGGCGACGATGAGATCAGGCGAACGATCCATCATTAGTGCGACGCGATCGCCTTTTTCAATACCCCGCGATTGCAAAAACGCAGCGGCGTTGGCGGAGGTCTCGTCGAGTTGTGTGTAAGTCAGGGTGCTGTCGTCGGTTTGAAGTGCGGTCTTGTCAGGATGCGAGGCGACCATTTCCGAAAAGATCGCAGGGACGGCGGGGAGATCGTTGGTGACCCGGGAGATGCCGCTCCATTCCTCAAGGATCGTCTTCGCTTCTGCTTCGGGGAGGAGCGGGAGATTGTTCACGTTGCCGCTCGCTCCATCGGCGATGCTTTTGACGAGTTGGGTAAAGGCAGTCGCCCAGCGTGCGACGGTTGACTCATTGAGGACATCGCCATTGTAATCGAAATCGAGACGCAGGCCGTCGTCCGATTCGACGATGTTGAGGAAAAGGGTGTAGTGGACGTTCGTCTTCGGGTTCGGCTGAAACTTGACCTTAAGATCCGTCCATTCCCCGAAGTAATCCATGCGCTCGACATTAAAGGCGATTTCGCTGAGCGGCATGCGTCGTGGATCGCGGGTAAGTTTGAGATCGCGGATCAGCTCTCCGTAGGTGTAGGAGCGATGATCGGTCGCCCCGAGGAAGGTGTCGCGGTTGCGCTTCAGGAAAGCGGGAAATGATTCGCCGGTCTCAAGATGGCTTCGCAGCGGGAGGAAATTCACGCAATGACCAATGAGATTTTCGGTGTTTTCGCCATCGTTTTGTCCCGCTGCCGGAATGCAGTAGACAAGTTCCTCCTGCCCGCTGAGACGATGGAGAAAGAGCGCGAAGACCGCCGAGAGGGTTCCGTAGAGCGTGGCACCCTGCTTCGCGCCCGCAGATTTGATCGCGCGGTAGGTGGCTTCGTCAATCTGATGCGCGACGGTACCTCCGGCAAAACTGCGGTCCGCCGGGTAAGGACGGTCGAGGGGGAGTTCGATCGCGGAGGGGATACTGTCGAACTGCTTAAGCCAGAACTTTTTCTGCTCCGCGTAGGTCTCCGATTTTTCGAAATCCTGCTGCTGGAGCGCGTGCTCGGCGTACTGTTTCGGTTCGGCAAAGCGTAGTGTGATTTCCGAGTTTGCAACGGCGGCGTTGTAAAGAAAGGAAAGTTCCTCTGCGATGACATTGTAGGACCAACCGTCGACGACTGCGTGGTGCGCGGTCATGACGAGGTGTCGCGTTTCGCCCTCAGACACGAGCTTCATGCGCATGAGCGGGCCGTGCTCGAGATCGAAAGGCGTCGAGGCTTGTTCGTGCAGCGTGGCTGCAAGGTCGGTCGCGGTTTCAACCTCGATCTCTAGTTCGCGATGAATCCGCATCGCGGTCCCGTCGGGGGAGAAAGTGGCGCGGAGGGCGTCGTGGCGTTGCGTGAGCGTCGCGACTGCCTGTCGAAGGGCTGCCTCGTCGAGGCCGCCCGCGAAGATGAGCGATGCCGACTCGTTGAAGGCGCAGGATGCTGCCGGACTCAAGGCGGAGGCGACGACGATCTCTCGCTGCGGCTGCGTCGTGGGGACGGAGAACGTGTTCAGCTCGGGGGCGGTTGGTGGAGTCTTTCCTGCGGCGAGGAATGGCAGCGGTGCGCCCGGAGGAGAAACCGGAGTCGAGGAGATCAGCTCGCTTTCGGGGAAGAATCCTGCTTCCTGAAGTTCCTTCGCTGAGTCGCGGAAGGCATCAATGACATAGTCAAGATCTTCGTCCGTGTGCGAAGCGGTGAGGTAGGAGGGAAAACCTTCTAACAAAAACACACCACGTTCCCGCAAATGATAGAAAAGGAGGTTGCCGTGGGGTTGGTCATCACCGACTCGCGCATACATCAGCGAGCCACGGTTCGGCAACTCGTAGGGGAGATGGTGATCTTTAAAGAACTGATCGACCGTTCCCGCGAGGCGGTCCCCTTTTGCGTTGAGCGCCTGCCAAAAGTGGAGAGGCTGCTCTTTGAAAAATGTGAGCATCGCCTTCAAGCTCGCCATTGCGAGAGGATGACGGACGAAGGTACCGGCGAAGAAAGTGACCGGCTTTTCGGGAAAGGAATCATCGCCGTAGCTCCAATCACCACCGTCGAAGGTATCCATGAACTCCGCTTTGCCGGAGACAACGCCGACCGGCATGCCTCCGCCGACGACTTTTCCATAGGTCGCGAGGTCGGCATCGACGCCGTAGTAATCCTGTGCTCCGCCGGGACCGAAACGGAATCCAGTCACGACTTCGTCGAAGACAAAAAGAGTGCCGGAGGCGCGGGTGATCTCGCGCACTTCGCGGATAAAATCACGGGGACGAAATTCGGGGCGGCGGCTTTGAACCGGTTCGACGATGACGGCGGCGAGTTCCCCCGCCATCTGACGAATGATGCTGAGCGATTCGTCGGTGCCGTAGGGCAGAACGATCATGTCACCGGCGGCGCGCTTTGGAATCCCGGGCGCAACCGGGAGCGATTTGAGTCCGTTCGCGCCGTTGACGCCACGCACTAACACTTCATCAAAGTTGCCATGGTAGTCGCGGGCAAAGATGACGACTTTGTCCCGTCCGGTCACGGTGCGCGAGAGTCGCATTGCCGCCTGGACTGCTTCGGAACCGGTGCAGACAAAACTCGTGCGCTCGTTGCCGGTGACTTCGCAGAAAAGCTCGGCGGCTTCCATCGCGACGCGCTGGTTCGGGCCGACTTCCATCCCGCGATGGAGTTGTTCCTCGATCGCCCGGGTGAGAAAGTCCGGGGAATGCCCGAGAAAACCGGGGCCGAACCCATTGAGGATATCGATGTATTCGTTGCCATCGACATCAAGGAGACGGGACCCTTTCGATTGCTCGGTGACAATCTGGTAGACCATCTCCTTCCACTCGCGATTGAAACCTGAGGCGGTGCGCGGGTCAGCGTGTGCTTTGCGATGTTTTTTGGTTAGGGCCTTCGAGGTTTTAGTCCGCTCGGTGTAGCGGGCGATGAGATCATCGAGGTGGCGTCGCTGTTTCGCGGTGAGATCGCTTGAACGTTTCGTCTTCAGTTTCAGGGCGGGGGCTGAGACTGGCTCCGGCTTCGTTGCCGGTGCTTCAAGGGCGTGCACCGGGGTGACGACGTCTTTCGGTTTTGTCCCGTGAGTCTTGAGATGAGCAGCGAGGGCATCGACCGTCGAGAAGGCATCGATGAGCTCCCGTAGCGTGATTTTAATGCCGAAGGTTTCCTGAAGCTCGCGGCTCGCTTGAGTGAGGAGAAGGGAATCGAGGCCCAGTTCGAGAAAGGTCGCATCCGTCGCGATGTCGGCTGGATCCAAGCCTGAGAGCTCGGAGAAAATATGTTGGAGTTCAGCTTTCTCGTCACGGACGACTGGTGCGTTGGTTTCCTCGACGACTTCGGCGGCGGTGTCCGTCACCGGTGCCGCGGCGGCATCTTCCGGTGGTTCGATCCAGAAGCGTTCGCGCTGAAAAGGATAGGTCGGCAGGGGGACGCGACGGCGCGGGGCGGTTCCGCGTTCTTCGAGAGTGGCCCAATTGGTTTTCCATCCGTGACTCCAGAGCGTTCCTGCTGTCGTGAGGAGGTGCTCGTGAGAGGACTCGTCTTTCGCGGGATGCGGGAGCGAGGACAGCGAAGGGGCCGCGTTTTTGCGATCCGGATTTTGCCCGGCGAGGGTCGCGAGCGTGTTGCCGGGGCCGACTTCGAGGAAGCCGGTTGAGGCGTCGCGCCAGAGTGAGGTGATCGCGTCGTAGAAGCGGACGGGCTGACGAAGATGCGAGGCCCAGTAGCCCGGGTCAGTCGCGTCGGTGTCGGAGAGCCAGTCGACTTTGACGGTCGAGAAAATCCGGCGGCTGGGGGCGGATAGTGGGATCGAGCGGACGGCAGCTTCGAACTCCGCGACGATGGGATCCATCATGCGGGAGTGGAAAGCGTGCGAGGTGTGAAGGCGCTTGGTGATCAGTCCGGCGCTTGCGATTTTTTGCTCAAGGGCGTCGGCACCTTCATGCGGTCCCGCGAGGACGAGGGCCTTTTCGCCGTTGATTGCGGCGAGGTCAAAATCGTTTCCGAGGAATGGCTCGATCTCGCTCTCGGTCGCGCGCACCGAGATCATGACGCCACCGGGGAGGTCGCTCATGAGACGGCCCCGCCTTGCGATGAGAAGAAGCGCGTCGCGAAGCTCAAAGACTCCCGCAAAGGTCGCGGCGGCGAATTCGCCGATGCTGTGACCGACGAGGGTGTCCGGCTCGATCCCCCAATGTTGCCATTGTTTTGCGAGGGCGTAGCTGACCGAGAAGATTGCGGGTTGGGCGAGGCTCGTGTCGCGGAGAGTGGTGGCCATTTCCTCAAGCCGGTCCTGCGGCGGGACGATGAGGTCGATCAGGTTTCGCCCGATTTCGGGGGCGAGGATCGCGGCGCATTCGTCGAGAACCTCGCGGAAGACGGCTTCGTTTTTGTAAAGGTCCCGCGCCATTCCCGGATGCTGTGCGCCCTGGCCCGGGAAGAGAAAGGCGAGACGCGTGAAGTTGGGTGAGTGCTTCACCGCTTTGCCGGAGTGTGCTTCGCAGCGGGTCGCCAACTCACTGAGGGAGCGGGCGGAAAGTGTCGTGCGGTGGTCGTATTGGCGTCGTCCTTCCTGCAGGGTGAAGGCGATATCGGAGAGGTCGAGTTGGGTCGTCCCTGCGAATTCACCTAGCTGCTGGACCGAGGCGGCGAGGGCTTCCGGAGAGGTTGCCGAGAGTGGGAAGTAGAGGTTCTTCGACGGGGTGGCGGGAATCGGCTTCAGGACCGGTGCCTCTTCGAGGACGACGTGAACATTTGTCCCGCCGACGCCGAGGGCGCTCACTCCGGCGCGGCGTGGTGCCTCACGACGCGACCAGTCGGTTCTCTCCGTGACGGGGAAAAGCGCTGAGTGGGAAAAGTCGATTTTGGGATTTGGCTTTTCGAAATTAGCGAGCGGAGGGATCACGCCGTGTTTCAGTGTCAGGGCGGTTTTGATCAAGCCGGTGACACCGGCGGCGATGTCGAGATGACCAACATTCGTCTTCGCGGTGCCGAGTCCGCAGAAAGCGGTTTCGTCGGTGGTGCGGGAAAAGGCTTCGGTGAGGGCGGCGACTTCGATGGGGTCACCGAGGGGGGTGCCGGTGCCGTGCGCTTCAAGATAGCCGATGCTGCGGGCTTCGACCCCGGCGTTGCGATGGGCTTCGAGGATCATCTCGACCTGACCGCTCACACTTGGCGCGGCATAGCCGGCTTTGTCCGCGCCGTCATTGTTCTGCGCGTAGCCTTTGATCACCGCGATAATTTCATCTCCGTCGGCAATGGCATCGTCGAGACGACGGAGGGCGATGAGGCCAACGCCTTCGCCGAAGACAGTTCCGGTGGCTCCGGCGTCGAAGCTGCGGCAATGACCATCAGCGGAAGCCATCCCTTCGGGGGTGTAGAGGTAGTCGCGTTTTTGAGGGAATGTCAGGGAGACACCACCGGCGAGGGCCATGTCCGAGGTGCCGGAGCGGAGGCTCTCACATGCCTGCGTAATCGCGATGAGCGAAGTCGAGCAGGCGCATTGGATCGCCATGGCCGGACCTTTGAGGTTGAGCTTGTAGGCGATGCGGGTCGGGAGGAAGTCTTTGTCGTTGCCGAAGAGAATTCCGAAATCATTGACCGGATACCCGGCTGCGAGCTTGCGGGCGAAGGCGCGGTCGGTGCAGAGGTTGTTAAGAAGGTAGGAGTTCTGGCTCGACCCGGAGAAGATTCCAATTTTTCCTGGAAAGCGGTCGGGGTCGTGTCCCGCATTTTCGAGGGTTTCCTGAGCGCATTCGAGAAGGAGTCGATGCTGTGGGTCGAGGACTTCGGCGTCGCGGGGTGGAATCCCGAAGTGCTTCGCGTCAAAGAGGTCAGAGCCTTCGACGATGCCTCGGGAGCGAACGTAGGTGTCATCGCCGGTTTTCGGGTCGTTGGAATAGTCGAGTTCCTCCTCCGTGAAATGGGAAATGGTCTCGCGTCCTGCGAGGAGGTTTTTCCAAAAGGTCTCAACATTGGGAGCGCCGGGGAATCGCCCGGCCATGCCTACAATCGCGATGTCGGTTGAGCGATGCGTTTCGGCCGTCGATTTGTCAGTTTTGATCGCGGTCTTCGTTTCCCCGAGATGATTGCTGAGACGCTGAATCGTCGTGTGCTGAAAAAAGACGGTGATGGAAATTTCCCGCCCGAGGGCCTTTTCGAGTCGCTCATGAGCGCGGGCGATCTGGAGGGAACTCATGCCGAGATCGAAGAAGTTGGCGTCGAGGGGAGGATTCGTGAGGCCGCTGACTTCGCTGATGATTGATTCCACAAGGCCTTCGTGAGCACGAGCGGGAGCAGATCGGCTCGGTGAAGTTTTCAGAGCGACGCGATCCATTTTCCCGTTCGCGGTGAGAGGGATCGCTTCGATTTCGTGGTAAAAGGCGGGAATAGCGTAGTCCGGCAATTTTGATTCGAGAAAATGGAGGAGCGCGGTGCGGTCGGGCATCGAGGCGGAGACGATCCAGGCGGAAAGCGTTTTATCGGCTCCGTCACTCGTTGCTTCAGCGGTGACGACAGCACGTTCAATGTCGGGGTGCGATTCGAGAGCGGCTTCGATTTCGGAAAGCTCCAATCGATACCCCCGGATTTTCACCTGATGATCGCGGCGGCCTTCAAAGTGGATCACGCCATTTTTATCCTCATGAGCCTGATCGCCGGTTCGGTAGAGAAGAACATTTTCGTCCCACGGCGCGGCGACAAAGCGCTCTGCGGTGAGGTCATCCCGCTTCCAGTAACCAAGCGCGAGACCGTCCCCGCTCGTGTAAAGCTCCCCGCTTTCTCCAAGAGGGACAGGTTGTTTATTTTCGTCGAGGAGATGAACAGCCGTGTCATGGATCGGCTTTCCGATAGGGACCGGCTTACTATCCGTGAGGTCTTCAAGGCGAATCCGATGGCAGCAGGTGAAGGTCGTGTTTTCAGTCGGCCCGTAGCCGTTGATCAGCGCGAGTTTGGGGAATCGCGCGATCACTTTTGCTGCGTGGGTGGGCGAAAGGACATCACCCCCGGCGAGGAGTTGCGTGACCCCGGCGAGGTCGTCGAGGCGCTCATCGACGATCGCGTGGAAAAGTCCGGCGGTGAGCCAGAGGGTGTTGATCTCGTTTTCCCGCAGCGCGGTGCCGAGACGGCGCAGGGTCATCGTTTCTTCCGGGAAAAGAATAACCTGTCCCCCGTTCAGGAGTGGTCCCCAGATTTCGAAAGTCGAGGCGTCGAAAGCGACCGGCGAGTGCTGAAGGATTCGCGTTTCCGGTCCGAGTTCGGCAAAATCGGCGTTGAGGACAAGGCGGAGGATCGCACGATGAGGCACGAGAACTCCTTTCGGGGTGCCGGTCGATCCGGAGGTGTAAAGGAGGTAAGCCGGCGAATCTCTCTCGACGACGGGCAGGGCAATGTCGTCAACGGTTTCGGGGAAATCAGAAAACGAAAGCGAGGTCACCCCTTTCAGACCCAGCTTCGTCGCATCACCGAGGACGAATTTTATCCCGGCATCGTTCGCCATAAACTGAAGCCTTTCCTTCGGGTAGGAGGCGTCGAAGGGAAGGTAGGCCGCGCCTGCCTTGAGGATCGCGAGGAGGGCAACGATGAGTTGGGGGCTGCGCTCGCAGACCACGCCGACCGGTTCGCCCGGCTGAATCCCTTCGTGAATGAGCCGCGCCGCGAGAGCGTGGGAACGAGTTTCGAGCTCGGCGTAGGTCAGGGAGAGATCGCCAGCGGAGACAGCAATACGGTCACCGAACTGCAACGCAACGGCGCTGAAGGCTTCTACGACAGAGTCGGGATTGGAAAGGGGTGATTCGATGGTCCGTAAATGAACCACCAAAGCCGCTTCAAGGCAATATAATAATTATGGAAAATATAACTATAAAGAGACCCGTCATTTGAGCGGTGTGATCATTCAATCATTTGCGCCACATTCGATATCATCAGCGGCTACTCGCGTTTTCTATGAAAGAAATTGAACTCAAATTGGAGAAAATATGCTGCGCTTCCGCAAATATTCCTACCTCAAGCGGTGTCACCGTTATTTGAGTGACGGGATCTTAAGAAAGTCGCGGCAGCGGTTTTGAAGTTCGATCGCCTCCTCCACTGTTTCCGCCGTGACATTAAGGTGTCCCATTTTGCGGCCCCGGCGTGCTTCCGCTTTGCCGTAGAGGTGCAGTGTCGTTCCCGGCAGCGCAAGAATCGCCGTCCAGTTGGGCGATCCAGTGTTCTCAACCCAGACATCACCAAGGAGGTTGAGCATCACGACGGGGCGCATCAGGGTCGGGCTGCCGAGCGGGAGGCCACAGACGGCGCGCAATTGCTGCTCGAACTGCGAGGTCTCGCAGGCGTCGATGGTGTGATGCCCCGAGTTATGCGGTCGCGGTGCCATTTCATTGACGAGAAGCCGTCCGTCGCCGGAGACAAAAAATTCGACGGCGAGAATACCGACGTAATTCAGCGCTTCGGCGACGCGGAGGGCGATCGCTTCGGCTTCTTTGAGGACAGCCTGATCGAGGCGGGCGGGGACAATGGAGACGTCGAGAATGTGGTCGCGGTGGATATTCTCAGCCGGGTCGTAGGTCACAGTTTCGCCGCTCTGTCCGCGCACGACGAGGACGGATAGCTCAGCGGCGAGGTCGATCTTTTCCTCGAGGACAGCGCGGGGCGCGTCGAATTCAGCCCAGATTTTATCGGCATCGCCGTCGCGGGTGACGGGGAGCTGGCCCTTGCCGTCATAGCCGAACTCGGCGGTTTTGAGGATACCGCCACGGTCAGGGAGCCCGGTAAGAGCGGTCTTCAGTGTTTCCGCAGAATCAACGACCGCGTAGTTGGCGCAGGGGATCGCGTTTACGGAAAGAAAGGCTTTTTCCCGCTCGCGGTGTTGCCCGATCGTGATCGCCTCCGCGCCGGGATGGAGCGGCATCGTCGCGGCAATGGTTTCAAGCAGCGGCTTCGGAATGTTTTCGAACTCGACCGTGGCGACATCGGCTTCGGCGAGAAAACGGGCGAGACCTTCGGCGCTGTCGAAAGCGTCTTCGATCACGAGATCAGCGAGTCCTGCCGGTCCAGTGTCGGGGCCTCCGACCCAGCTCACGACGTGGTAGCCCATGCGTTTTGCGACAATCGTGAGCATGCGCCCGAGCTGTCCGCCGCCGAGAATGCCGATCGTGGCTCCGGGAAGAAGCGGTGTCGAGCTCATGCCGGGTCTTCGAGAGAAGGAAGCTCGGCGGCCTCTACCTTGGCGCGGAGCGATTCACGGTATTCGATCAGCTTTTGGCTGACCGCCTCGTCTTCGTTGGCGAGGAGCGACACCGCGAAGAGTCCGGCATTGGTCGCGCCCGCTTCGCCGATCGCGAAAGTCGCGGTGGGAATCCCGGCGGGCATCTGGACGATGGAAAGGAGGGAATCGACCCCGTTGAGGACGCGGGATTTCACCGGAACGGCGAGGACCGGCACGGTCGTGAGAGCGGAGGCCATTCCGGGGAGGTGCGCAGCGCCGCCAGCTCCGGCGATGATGCATTTTAATCCTCTCTCACGGGCGGACTTCGAATAATCGTAGAGTAGCTCCGGGGTGCGGTGGGCGCTCACGACTTTGGATTCAAAAGGAATTCCGAAATCCTGGAGCACTTCGGCCGCTTTTGCCATCGTCGGCCAGTCGGAAGTGCTTCCCATGATGATTCCGACGAGCGGGGCGGAGGTGGATGATTCTTCAGACATAAGCGTGTTCGAAAAGGGTGGGACGATGAGATCGGGTCGTGAAAAGTCTTTATCCTCCGAATCCGGCGGCGGGGCAAGAGTTTTTGAGGGTCTCAGATTCTAGTAGAATTGAAACGGTTTTTCTCTCGCTTCCACTTGCTGAAAATGCTGAAGTGCATTTGTTTGCATGATGAATTCCTATCACTCGTCCAACGAGGATCGGCTCTTCAACATTAACCAAGTCGATAACCTAATCACATAGTCAGTTATGAATAAGTACGGAAAATCAATTCTCATGGGCGCTTGCGCTCTTCTCGGCCTCGGGGCTGTGTCCTGCACTCCCGGTGAGCGCGGAGCATTAGTCGGTGGTGCCATCGGTGCCGGAACAGGCGCACTTATTGGTGATGGAACAGGAGCCTTGATTGGCGGTGCCATTGGTGCCGTCGCTGGTTCCTCGATCTCCAAGAATCGTGCCCGCCGCAATTACTATTACCATTGATCAATTTGATCAATTTGATCAATTTGATCAGGCGGCATCGCGATCCTGCGGTGTCTGCGGACTTCGAGACGGAGGGCTTCGGCCCTCCGTTTTTCGTGTCAGGGGGCTTTGACTCTTACTCCTCTTCTTCTTACTCTCCCACATAGCGCCGGAGAGTAGGAAGAAGATGAAGAGTAAGAAGAGGAGGCCGAACCGCGGAGTCTTTCTTTTGATCGTAATCGTGCTCCCGCGTTGCGGAAGAGATCGAGATCAAGGGGCTGAATCAGACAGCTCGCTTCTTGAAAATCACGGTGCCGAGTGGCGGGATGTTCACCTGAATCGACTGCGGACGTCCGTGGGCTTCGTGATCCTGGGTCGGGATGCCGCCCAGGGAGCCGACGTTGGCGCCGCCGTAGAGTTCGGAGTCTGAGTTCAGGATTTCTTCATAGAACCCAGCATCAGGCACGCCGAGGCGATAGCTCTCGCGTGGAACCGGAGTTGCATTCACGACGACGACGATGGTTTCCCCGCTGCGACTGCGACGGATAAAGGTGAAGAGGCTGTGCTTCGCGTCACCGTGATCGATCCACTCGAAGCCGCCTGGCTCGTGGTCGAGTTCATGCAGCGCGGGCTCGGCGACGTAGAGGTGATTGAGGTCTTTGACGATGCGCTGAAAGCCAGCGTGCTCTGGATAATCAAGGAGATGCCAGGGAAGGCTCTGGTTGTGATTCCACTCCTCGGACTGGCCAATATCGATGCCCTGGAAAAGGAGCTTTTTGCCGGGGTGGGCAAACATCCAGGCGAGGAACATTCGGGCGTTTGCCATCTGCTGCCAGCGGTCGCCCGGCATTTTTTGAATCAATGATCCCTTGCCGTGAACGACTTCGTCGTGGCTGAGAACGAGGACATAGTTCTCGTGATAGGCATAGATCATCGAAAAGGTCGCCATGCCATGATGATACTTCCGGTGAACCGGCTCATGCTCCATATAGCTGAGCGAGTCATTCATCCAGCCCATGTTCCATTTGAAGCCGAAACCGAGGCCGCCGGTATCGACGGGACGGGAGACGCCAGGGAAAGCAGTGGACTCCTCCGCGATCGTCATGATCCCCGGATTCTCCTCGTAGCAGACTTGATTGAGCTGCTTCAAAAATTCAATCGCCTCGATGTTTTCGCGTCCGCCATACTGGTTCGGGATCCATTGCCCGTCCTCACGCGAGTAATCCAGGTAGAGGAGTGACGCGACCGCATCGACGCGGAGACCGTCGATATGAAACTCCTTGAGCCAGAACATCGCGTTGCTGATGAGGAAATTTTTCACCTCGTTGCGGCCGAAGTTGAAAATCAGAGTGCCCCAGTCAGCATGCTCGCCCTGCCGAGGGTCGGCGTGCTCGTAGAGGGCGGTGCCGTCGAATTTGGCAAGGCCGTGCGCATCTTTCGGGAAGTGTGCCGGGACCCAGTCGACGATCACGCCAATACCGCGCTGGTGGCAGCGATCCACAAATTCGCGGAATTCATCCGGGGAACCGAAGCGGCTCGTCGGCGCAAAGTAGCCGCAGACCTGGTAGCCCCACGATCCGTCGAAAGGGAACTCCGCCACCGGCATGAGCTCGATGTGGGTGTAGCCCATCTCCACGACGTAATCGACAAGTTCGTCGGCGAGTTCGAGGTAGGTGAGGAAACGGTTTTCTTCCTCGAAGCGGCGCTTCCAGGAACCAAGGTGACACTCGTAAATCGACATCGGGCCGTGGTAGGGGTCCGACTTGGCGCGTTTCTGCATCCAGTCCTCGTCCTTCCAGAGATAACGATCGAGATCGTAGGTGATGCTTGCGGTCTGTGTGCCGTGCTGAGAGAAAAAAGCGTAGGGGTCACTTTTGATGAACATGTTTCCTTCGGCCCCGACGATTTCGAATTTGTAGTGTTCGCCGGTCGAGATCCCGGGGATGAAGATTTCCCAGGTCCCGTTGTGATTCCGCATCGGGTGAACGCGACCGTCCCAGACATTGAAGTCACCGACAACACTGACGCGATGCGCATTGGGTGCCCAGACTGCGAAGTGGATTCCGGCAGTGCCATCGACTTTCTTGAGGTGCGCCCCCATGCAATCGTAGAGATGACGGTGGCTTCCCTCTCCGAAAAAGTAGAGGTCCTGTTCGCCAAGGATCGGTCCGAAGGAATAGGGATCCGCCATCGTGAGGCTGTCGCCGCTCTTGAACTGAAATTGCAATTCGTAGCTGAAACGTTCTTTTGCCTCCGGAAAGATCAGTTCGTAGAATCCGGCGGGATCGAGGCTCGTCATCGCCACAGCATCACCACCGGAGGGAATCACGGAAACACCCACGGTTTCCGGACGGAAAACACGCAGGACCATTCCCTCACCGGCAGGATTCTCGTGCAGTCCCAGAAACCCAAAAGAATCCGCGTGGGTCGCCCCGAGGATCTGATTAATTTCGATTGAGTCGGTTGTGTAAGTGGTTCGTTTTGACGGCATCACAAATTAGTGTAAACGAAGAATAAAATTTCTAAAGCGGTCAGGGGAAGATTGCGTAGCTTGCCTAGCATCTTCAATGCCATGTCGAAAAGACCGAAAAAATTCCACGCCGAGCCCTTTGATTATCACGAGGAGATTATTCTCGAGATCGATTCACTGACTAACCTTGGAAAAGGCGTCGGGCGAATCAATGACTGGGTCGTTTTCGTTTCCCACGCCCTTCCCGATGAGAAGGTGAAGGCGCGAGTCTTTCGCAACAGTCCCAGTTTCTCCGAGGCGGATCTGATCGAAGTCATCGAACCCTCCCCGAACCGCATCGAGCCGGTCTGCCCGCTCTTTGGTCAGTGTGGTGGCTGCCAATACCAAAATTTTTCCTACGAAGCGCAGCTCGACTGGAAACAGGGACAGGTTACCGAACTCCTCCGACGCATGGCCGGGATCGAGTTTCCGGTCTCGCCGGTTCACCCCTCCCCCGTCACTTACGGTTATCGCTCAAAGATCACCCCGCACTTTCAGCGGCCGAAGGACGGGAGCATGGGACCGATCGGTTTCCTCCTCCAGGATCGTCGACAGCAGGTCCTCGATGTGAAGCATTGCCCAATCGCGTCGGACACGATCAATGAAAGGCTGCCTCAGGTCCGGGCCGAGGTCACGGCGAATGCGAAGAGCTACAAAAAAGGGGCGACCCTGCTCCTGCGGGATTCCATCGACGGTTACGTCTGCACCGACCCGACCGAGATGTGCGAGGAAATGGTCGGCGACCTCCGGTTTTCTTTCCACGCCGGTGAATTCTTTCAGAACAATCCTCACATTCTCCCGGCCTTTGCGGATCATGTGAAAACCGAAGCCCTCGGGGAAGGCGGCGTCGAGTATCTCGTCGATGCCTACTGCGGCTCGGGACTTTTCTGTCTGAGCGCGGCCCGGGATTTCAAAGAAGCCGTCGGCATTGAAATCAGCGAGTCATCGATCGACTGGGCAAAACGCAATGCTGCTCAGAACGGGATCGAGAACTGCACATTCATCCAGGGCGATGCGACGAACATTTTCGCCGAGGTGAAATACCCCGCCGGGAAAACCGCCGTCGTTATCGATCCTCCCCGGAAAGGTAGCAGTCCGGAGTTTCTTCGCCAGCTCATCGAGTTCGGCCCGAAGCGGGTGGTTTATGTGAGCTGTAACCCCGCGACTCAGATTCGTGATTTGGAGCAAATGAAAGAGCACTACGAGATCACGAAGATCCAGCCCTTTGATCTGTTTCCCCAAACGAGGCATTTGGAGTGTGTCGTGACGCTGGAGCGGAAGCAGGGTTAGGTCAACGACTTGACCCTGTTGGGTGCCTCGATCCGGCTGCAGGTTCGGAACAGGCATCGACACCAAAATAGCGCGCAACTCCCTCCCTCGCGCGGGGTTAGACGGTTGCCCCTTTTCACCCGGGCAGATGAGATCTCCCCTTTTTCATGAGAACATTTCCTGTTTTTCTCCTCGCTGCGCTCCTTGGCGCTCCCTCCGTCTGCGCGCTGGCGGAGATTGGGTCTCAGACGCCTTCGCAACAAATTGACGCTCTCATCGCAAAGGGCTACACGGAGCACGGGGTGACCCCGAACGCTCCTGCGTCCGACGAGATCATGGTCCGTCGCCTTTACCTCGATCTCGCGGGACGCATCCCGACGGCTGAAGAGGCCTCCGCCTATCTTGCCTCGACCGATCAGGGGAAATCAGAGAAATTGATCAGCGAGCTTCTCGCAAGCGAAGGTTATGTGAACCACTGGTTCAACTACTGGGCTGATGTCCTCCGCCTCAACCGGACTGCGAACAACAGCCAGACCGTTGCCCCTCACTACACTGCCTTCATCAAGACGGCGTTGCGCGAAAACCGGCCCTACGACGAGTTCGTCCGGGAGCTCCTCACGACGGACGGGGCGGCGTGGGACTCAGGGGCGATCGGCTACTACCTCCGCGACCGGGGCATGCCGCTCGACAACATGTCGAACACCGTCCGGATTTTTCTCGGGACTCGCCTCGAATGTGCGCAGTGCCACGACCACCCTTTCGATACCTGGACGCAAATGGACTACTTCCACATGGCGGCCTTCAGCTATGACATGCAGTCGAACTATCGCTCTCCTGTCGGGGAGGGGCTAAAGACTCTCGTCCAGAAAAAAGGTCGCTTCAAAGACATGGAAAAAGGGGACCGCGCTCAGATGACGGCGATGAAAGATGCCTTTCAGGAAGTCGTTCGCCCCTTGCGCTACACCTCAATTCAGCGCGAGGACAAGACCTTGAAGCTCCCGGATGACTATCAGTATGACAATGCGAAGCCCGGCGATGCCGTCGAGCCCAAAACGATGTTCGGCACCGAGGCGGCACCCGACCTCGATTCCTACGCCGCGTGGATGACCTCCAAGGAGAATCCCCGTTTCACCACCGTGATCGCGAACCGTCTCTGGAAGCAGGTCTTCGGCATTGGCCTGATCGAGCCGGTCGACGAAATCACGGACCTCACCCATGCCTCAAACCCTGAGCTGATGGCCTACCTTGAGTCGGAGATGAAACGCCTCGACTACGATTTGAAAGCCTTTCTTGAGATTCTCTACCACACCGACACCTATCATCGTTCGGTTTCCCGCGAAGAAGTTCAGCCCGGTGAGGCCTACTATTTCCCCGGGCCCGTCTTGCGACGGATGAAGGCAGAGCAGATCTGGGATTCCTTTGTCACCCTGATCAACCCTGAGCCCGACACTCGCCCCGAGGGAGCGGTCGAGGCAGAGGAGCGGCAGTTGCAGACAATCCATAAAATTCACGATTCGATCTACGCTCTCGCACCGGAAGAGTTGGTCGCGGGACTTCAAACCGTCGCGAAAACCTCGGCCGAAGGGGTCGCCCGCAACCGCGAGCTGACCGCTCAAATCGCGGAGGCACGAAAAGAGAAAGATGAGGAAAAGGTCAAGGCACTCTCCCGCGAAGCGAACGGTTTCCGCAGCGATGTGCGATCCGGCGTCCGCGAATACATTTACGAGCCGGGCTGGGAAAAACTCGTCGCGAGCGGTGAGGCCGCTGAAATTTTTGGTGCAGAAGCCGCTGCCGGTCCTATCGCGGAACGCGGTACCGACCGCATGATGTCCGGCATGTCGAGCGGCCGCAAAACGGGAAAAACGGACCGCGGCGGGATGAGGGAATACATGCAAAAAGGCATCGAGCTCGGGATCACCGAACGGTCGGAGCTACGCGAATTTGTCGAGTTCATGGGCAAAATGGTGCCTCAGGCCCAGCGTGCCGCCAACCTCCCGTCCCCTGCCCCGAACGGACATTTCCTTCGTGAATTCGGTCAGTCGGATCGTGACGTCATCGAAAATGCGAGCGGCGAGGCAGCGCTCCCTCAGGCCCTTCAGCTTCTCAATGGGCCCTACGCGGAAGCCCTCACGAATGAGTATGGCGTCCTCGGCCGGAAAGTCGTCCGCGAGGAAACTCCCGAAGGTCGGCTCGATGTCATTTACCTCAGCCTCTACTCCCGCTACCCGACGGAAGCGGAACGGGCCTACATCGCCCCCTTTGTCGCTGAACTCGGCAATGACGCCTACAAAGATCTCGTCTACGCGATCCTTAACACCCAGCAGTTTCTCTTTGTCCAATAATCGTCTTTTTCACCCCGCGATGCCATGACCATGAATCCGAATCGACTCTCTGAACTCTCCCGCCGCCAGTTTGCCGCCCGCGCTGCTTCCGCCGCTCTCGGCGTCGGACTCCTTCCTGTCGACCGCCTCTTTGCCGCCGGAGAAGGTGCCTCCAAGGCCCGTCATCCGAATGCAAAAGCGAAAAATGTGATCTACCTCTACATGGCGGGCGGGATGAGTCACCTCGACACCTTCGATCCCAAGCCGGGCAATGAGGTCATGGGCTCTACGACGACCCTCGCGACCGGCATCGACGACTACCACGTCGGCTCCGGCCTCCGCCGGACCGCCGCCCTGATGGACCGCTTTGCGGTGGTTAACTCTATGTATTCCACACAGGGAGCGCACGAGCAGGGCAACTACTACATGCACACCAGCTACACCCTGCGTGGCACGATCCGCCATCCCGCGATGGGAGGCTGGCTCCTGAAATTCAACGGCAAAGGCAATCCCACGCTCCCCGGAAGCGTCGTCATCGGAGACGGCAGCCGCCACCCCGGCGGAGGCTTTTTTGAGTCAAAGTTCTCTCCCCTCATGATCAATAATCCCGAGCAGGGACTGCAAAATAGTGCGCGGAAGGAGACCGTGTCCGAGACCGCCTTCAACCGTCGGCTCGACATGGCGCGCCACCTCGATGCCCCCTTTCACGAAGCCTTCCCCCAGAAGAATGTCCGTGCCTATCGTGATCTCTACGACGAAGCGCTCTCGCTCATGAAAAGCGAAGACCTCAAAGCTTTCGACATCGCTTCGGAGCCCGCCGCCGTCCGCGAACGCTACGGCGATGACAATTTCGGACAGGGCTGCCTCCTCGCGCGGAGACTCGTGCAGCATGGCGTCCGCTTCGTCGAAGTCAGCCTCGGGCGCTGGGACACCCATGTGAATAACTTCGTCGAAGTGCCGGAGCGCTGCGACATTCTCGACCGTGGTCTCAGTGCGCTCGTCCAGGATCTCGAAGCCAACGGAATGCTCGAGGATACCCTCATCGTTCTTGCCTCGGAATTCGGACGGACCCCGAAAATCAATGGGAACGAAGGCCGCGACCACTACCCGAAAGCCTTCACCACGCTTCTCGCCGGAGGCGGCGTCAAAGGCGGGACTGTTTACGGGAAAACTGACGAAGAGGGTGCCGAAGTCGTCGAGAACAAGGTCTCCGTCCCCGACCTCAACGCCACGATCGGCTACGCTCTCGGCCTGCCGCTCGACCAGGTTCTCTACAGCCCGAGCAAACGACCCTTCACCGTCGCCGACAAAGGCCAGCCGATTACCGCGCTGTTCGGGTGAGGGCGGAAGTGGCCAAAGGGCGGGTAGGAGAAAAGCCGGTGCGGTTCATCCCGCTCTTCCTTTCGGACGCCGCAGGGTTTCGATCCAGACGGAAGAGTCGAGGAGAACCATTTCGTTACCGGCTGAGGGATTCGTCGCCGGGCTGTGGATCCGGGTAGTTAAAAGCCCCCTCCCGGATTTTTTTTCCGAATTCCTTCGCGGTGGACCGTTTCACCAACTCCTCAACCGCCTTGCTGATCGCGAGACTTTTGGATTTCTCACCCGTGATGCGGAGAAGCAACTCGAGAAGGGAATCTTCTATTTTGACACTGATGCGACTCATGGGGAAAGTTTAGCAGCAAAATGATGCGATGCCGAGACAGGAATGCTGCAACAGATGGGTAAAACGTTCGCGGTCGCCTATCCCTGTTTCCTCTGCGGAAGAGACGATTCGGAGGGGGGCAAACAGGCTTCTGATTCCAGTTCTTCAGCCAGCTCTTTCATGAATAGGGCTAACGTTGCGCTTCATTGTTGAAGATAGCGCTTTAGTATGCCCCCTGAGAGTAGGTCATCTCGTAGCTGTGCGTATAGATCTCGAAGACGAGACCAAACGGATCTTCCACGTAAACCATCTTATATGGCTTTTCGTTCGGATAATATTCCCGAATTGGCATTCTTTGCTTACCTCCAAGGGAGACCACCTTCTCAACAAGCTCCTCGATATTGGGATCCTGCACGCAAAAATGGAATGTTCCGGTCTTCCAATACTCGAATTCTTCAGGCGTTTGGTTGTTTTGGAACTCAAACATTTCGATTCCAATTTTGTCGCCAGTCGAAACGTGGGCAATTTTGAATGATCCCCAACCTTCTCCGAAAACGTCGATACACATCTGTCCGATAGCGGTATCCGACTCCTCCTTCACCACAGTTGGCTTCATGATCGTATACCAACCCATGACGTCCTCATAAAACTTGACGGCCTCGTCAAGATTCGGAACTGACAACCCGATGTGGGAGAATGTCTTTGGATAGGTGCTCATAAATTTTTTTGGGCTAACGTCCGAGGAGACGAACTCTCACCTGAGGGCGGTTTCCTGAGACTGGGTTGAGGTTGAAGTTACCATGAAAATTTCGTCTCGTCGCGGGTGAGAGTTATCGTGCTCCGGCTTGTTCGATCCGGTTTTGTCATTCAAGGAATGTTTTCGTCCATACCCATTGAGCGCCGGTGTAGAGCAGAAGGTATGATCCAACTGCTACTATTCCGATCAACAAGTCTTCCCACCAAGTCAACACCGTCAAGAAGTTTGCTAGTATCCACGCTAGCAGAATCGCAACAGAGATCACAGTAAAGACTCTGACTGACAGTTCAATACCATGGGCAGGAATCCCGTAGTACAGAATAAAACTCGGAATGAGAACGACTAGGATCGATGTTGAAAAGTCAATATTGGTGCGATCTCTGAGGAGAGATGAGGTGAAAAGATGAACAATCAGAAAAGCACCAATCCACGCCACTCCATCGAATGCTAGATGCACGATTCCCATTTTCTTGATCGAGACAATATGGCTGGAACTTTGATTCGCACCATTCTTGTCAGTTAAATTAGGTGGCGGGTTCTGAGGTTCAAATCGTGGGCTATCTCGCTTTTGAGGGCGAGACCTATCCAATAGGTTGAAGCGTTGAAACAATCAACAAACGAACTCATCAGAACACGCCATGAATACAAAACTATATCTCGGACTCGACGTCCACAAAAACTCCATCGTTGTTGCCTCTGCGCTTGCCGACGGAAGCGAACCTCAATCCTACGCCAAATGGGGCGGAAGCAATCTTTCGGTCGAACGCGGCCTCCTCAAAATGCCCAAGAAGTTCGACGTGGAGAAGAGCGAAATCTCCATCTTCTATGAGGCCGCATCAAAACAGGGACAGGTTATCTATTGTTCAAAAATACGCTTGCTTGACAGCTGTTCTTAATTACAGTTTCTCATCATGAGGCATTCACGGATCAAAGGCGAAGGGATCAGCTACTACCACTGTCTCTCCCGCGTCGTCGACCGACGCTTCATCTTTGGGGAAACGGAGAAAGAACACTTCGTAGCCCTCATGCGGAAGCTCGAAGCTTTTCATGGCATGCGAGTCGTCACCTACTGCGTGATGTCGAACCACTTTCACCTTCTCGTCGAAGAACCTGATCGGGAGTCCCTTCCCGCCTTAGACCGTGAAATGCTCCTCAAGCGAATGGGTTTCCTCTACGACTCCCACACCATTAGAACTGTTCGCGAAGAGTTGGAGCGTGCCGCAGAGGCAGGCAATACCAGATGGGAGCAGGAGATCTTAGAGCGATACCGACGGCGCATGGGAGACCTCTCCATTTTCATGAAAGAGCTTAAACAGCGTTTTACCCAATGGTATAATCGCCGCAACGGGCGTCGCGGCACCTTGTGGGAAGACCGCTACAAAAGCCTCCTCGTCGAAGGGGATAGCCAAGCCCTCATGACCGTTGCTGCCTACATCGATCTCAATCCCGTGCGAGCCGGAATCGTGAATGAAGTCGAGTCCTATCGCTGGTGCGGCTACGCCTCTGCCGTCGCTGGAAATTGCTGGGCAAGAGAAGGCCTCCACAGAATCTGGGGACAATCACCCGCGATCAGCGCGACAGAAAACGAACTCTCCTGGGAAACCGTCGGGCCAGAATACCGGCTTTGGCTTTACTCGGAAGGAGTTGAGAAAGAAACCGTCGCAGCCGGGGAGAAAAAGCGGCGGAAAGGATTCAGCGCAGAAGAGCATGAGGCTGTGATCAAAGCAGCAGGCCAACTCCCATACCACTCCCTCTTGAGGAAGCGAGTTCGCTACTTCACCGATGGAGCAGTCATCGGAAGCGCCGACTTTGTGAATCTTGTTTTTGCGAACCAAAAAGAGCAACTGGGGCTGAAACGAAAGACCGGAGCACGAAAGATGAAAGGCGCCGATTGGGGTGGCTTGTGTGTCCTGCGCGATCTTCAGAAAGACCGTATTGGCTGACTGAGGCCAACGAGCTGATAAAGAGCAGCGAAAGCGGCGGGTCCTGAGCGGGATCAGCGCACATACGCGGAATCGTGGACAGAGGCTCTGCGATCCTGAAGGGGTAAAGCGCCTCTCAAACGGGTAATTTTTCGTTCACCTGAGCGATTTCGAGGGCGAATGATCGGGAGGATGAAATCCCCCATCGAATTGTCTTCAATGGTGGTTCAGGGATTCAATAGTTAACCTGTCCCTGTTTACTCCCCTCGGGCGTTCCGAAAGCCCCATTCGGACCCGAATAGTGTTTGTAGAGCTGCCCGTGCGGGAAGCCCCAGTTTTCGCCCGTGATCGCATTCCAAGCCTCCTGCATTTTGCCACTGGCGACGTCAGT
>Ga0222672_1000185_pt1 | contig 33245 bp, 44 predicted proteins | sample AntAcemetagen799_FD_179810 | JGI IMG/M metagenome (GOLD analysis project Ga0222672, IMG submission 179810) | Saline water microbial communities from Ace Lake, Antarctica - #799 | ecosystem: Environmental > Aquatic > Non-marine Saline and Alkaline > Saline | place: Antarctica: Ace Lake...
GTGTAGCCCGTACCGCTTTGATAACTAGAATAGGTTATCCTATCCAAAGAACATGGCTAACTAATCTTTCTCTTAATATCCCTAAAGTTACAGCGGATTTAAAAGAAGATATTAATTCCCAATTTGATTGGGAGCTGTTTGGCAAGTCTAAAACTAATAGAGACGGGTATAAACAGAATCAAAACGAATGGAAAGAATACATTTTGACTACTAAATATGCTGATAAATGGATGAAAACCGATAAGGACTCCGTTAGTTTATCGGAGAAAGCTTTCAAAAACTTTAGTTTTAGGCATGATTTCCCAAGAGGCAATTTTTTCGCTCAAGCCCTAAGATATATAAAGACGAGTAGTGCGCTAAGAGGATTCGATAGATCAACGAAGAAAGCTACTATCTACGATTCACTCGGACCAGATGACAGGGTAAGACCTTATATAAACCCATACGGCTCACAGTCAGCACGTTATCAGCCTAAGAGTACTAGCTATCTCCTATTAAAGACAGCGTGGACTAGATCGCTATTGCACCCTAAAGAGGGGAGAGTCATAGTTTCAATCGATTATAAATCCGAAGAGGCTTTGATAGGTGCATTAGAGGCTAATGATACAGCTATGCTTCAGGCGTATGAGTCAGGAGATGTTTATCTCGATTATGCTAAGAGAGCCGGAGCTATCCCTCAAGAAGGTACTAAAGAAGATTACAAGAAAGAGAGAGATTTATTTAAAGCTACTTACTTAGGTATTTCTTATCTCATGGGACCTAAATCACTATCGGAAAAGTTAACCGATGATACAGGTAAGAAATTTAGCCAAGCCGATGCGCAAAAGCTTATTGATAAATTTTATAGTGCTTACCCTAGCTATAAAGAATATTTAGATAAGGTTTATAAGGACTATCAAAAGTATGGCTATCTTAAATTATTCGATGGGTGGATCATGTTTGGAGATAACGACAATTTTAGATCCGTTTCCAATATGCCAATTCAAGGAATGGGAAGCTGTATTCTTAGAAAGGCTATAAAATATACTCAAGATAGTGGACTCGATTTAGTAGCTCCCTTACATGATGCTCTCTATATTGAATGTGATATAGCAGACGTTAAAGAAGCTACCGATACTCTAGCGAAGTGTATGACTGACGGCTTTGTAGATTGCTACCCTAACAATCCTAAAGCTAAACTTATTAGGTTAGATATTGAAGCATGGGGCGATGGACTACTAGAACAGTACGGAAGTAATACTATTAAAACTAATCTAGGAAATAAAATAGAATTGGAAAATATACATATTGACTCAAGAGGAAAAGCTGAGTATTTAAATTACTCACAATATTTTAAACCTATCACAGCCAAATTAATGGCAACACAAGGAGAGTAAAGATGAAAAAAGTAGGCGGTCCAATTAGTTACATCAAGTACAACGAATTAGATTTAGACAAACCAATTTTTGAGAAAGCGAAATACGTAGAGTCTTTCGAAGGTAAGTATGGAATCAATCACAAATTTACGACAGAAGATATGGCTCAAGTAGTTTTACCTTCGGCGGGACAATTAAATTATCTTATCAGTACTTACCTTACTGAAGGGATGGATTGTCAGGTAGTTTACAAGGGTAAAGTAGAACTTACTAAAGGTGCTATGAAAGGAAAAGAAGCGCATAACTTCGACCTCCTAGTAGAGGATAGTAAGCCTCTTACTAAAGTAGCGGCTAACACTTCACTAGACGATTTAGAGTAATATAATGGAAGAACAAACAGAGATGCTGCCAGACACTAGGTTGTCTCACTCGTCTGCGTCCATTCTTCTCGGTTGTGAGAAGAGGTACTTTCATTATAAAGTGGCTAAAGATGATAAAGATTCGGACTATAACGATAGTCAGGATCACTTTGTTATCGGTAGCTCATTCCATCAAGTACTAGAGCGAACTCTCTACCGTCCTGCTAAAGATGCAGGAATGAAGATAGCGGATCTCTTCGAAGAGTGTGCCAAAGACCACGGGTTAAAGAGTGACGATGTGCCATTAGTTCACGCTATGGTTTTATCCTTTCTTAGAGTATTTAAAGAGAAAGGTTTAGAAGTTGTAGACGTTGAATTTTCTATAGACTCGAAAGAAGTTATCGGCTTCATAGATTCTTTAGTTAAAGACAAGGATGGCAATTGGTGGATTATGGATCTCAAAACCGCTAGATCGGTTCAAATGGGATTAACTGCCAAGCTTCCAATGAATAGACAATTAAATCTTTACGCATCTTTTGCGGATCAATTCGCTGCTAAGTACGACTTAGATATAGATAAGTTTAAAGGTTGTATCTACTCAGTTACTACTAAGTCTCTAGCTAAACAAAAGAAGACTGAAGAGTATAATGATTATGTCATGCGTATGGCTGGCTTAGTTAGGACTATCATTTTTGAAGTTGAGAAAGAAAAAATGAATCCTGAGCTAATCCGAGATATGCACATGGATTTACACAAGAGATCTTTAGAACTTCGAGCGGGAGAAGCTCCTCGAATGAATCTAGAGTATTGCTTTAATTATTTTAGCCCTTGTCCGTATTGGAGTCGTTGTCATAACTGCACTTATACAGAGGGTAACGGTGGGAGCTGAGATCTGGAAAGATATTGAGGGATTCGAAGGCTTCTATTGTATAAGTAGCTTAGGAAATGTATTTAGCATTAGGTTAGATAGAAACATGTCTGTAAAATCTAATAGATACCCTAAAGTTACATTATGTAAAAATAATACTAAGACAACTGCCTCCGTTCACCGCTTAGTAGCGGAGGCGTTTTTACCCAACTTGTATAATAAACCAATGGTAAACCACTTAGATGGGGATAAGACCTTCAATGCTGTATCTAATTTAGAATGGGCTACATGTTCGGAAAACAATGCCCATTCTGTTTTACTCCACAATAAAGGAGGAGAAAATTGCCATCTGTCTAAGTTAACTACAAAAGATGTAGTAAGTATTAGAGAAAAAAATAAGCGGTTTAGAGAAAGATTATGCCGTAAGTACGAGGTAACTAACGCTAATCTAAGTTCCATTTTAAATATAAAAACTTGGAAACAAGATGAAGTTTAAAGGAAAATTATTCGAGTACCAAGAGAAGGCAGTTAACTTCTGTAAAGATGCTAAGTACTTGATATTAGGTTTAGAAATGGGTTTGGGAAAGAGCGTCATTTCTTTAAAAGTCGCTTTAGATAACAATAAAAGTACGTTAGTTATATGTCCAGCTTTTTTAAAAAGTAACTGGGAATCTGAAGTGGCTAAGTTTGTAATAGACCCCGATGTTGACATAATAAGTTACTCACAACTAAAGAAATTTTTAAGCAAAGTCGATAAATCCTATAAAACTATTATATTCGATGAAGCTCACTATGTTAAAAATCCCACTAGCCAAAGATCAAAACTAGCTCATGAATTAGTGGAAAGCATTAACCCTGACTACATGATGCTCCTTACAGGAACGCCCCTTAAAAATCGTATCCACGATATCTGGCATCTACTTAAATTATGTAGTCTAGGAAAGAAATACTCCCTAGAGCAATACAAATCACACAATAGATTCTGTCATACCTTTTGCTATGAGACTCCTTTCTTTGCTAATGGTTACACCTTTAGAAGATTCGAAGGATTAAAGCCTGAGAGGTTGATGGAGCTAAAGACTTTAATAGCCCCGATCTATTATAGAAAGAAACTTTGTGACGTTGAGATAGATCTACCCGAGCAAACATATAAATTTATACAGACAAAAGATAAAAACGAATATGATAGATCCCTCATAAATGCCTTTGAAGCGTTCAATACTAATCGAGACGATGCTGCATTCGCTACTGTTAAGTCAGCCAATGCATTAGCTAAAACTAAATACACTATTGAGTTAGCCGAAGAGTTAATAGCTGAAGAGAAGTCCCCCGTTATATTCACACATCATAGAGCATCTTGCGAAGCTATCGCTAAACATTTTAAAGTACCCCACATACACGGGAGCGTAAGTCCTGAGAAGAGATCGGACATTATAGACGAATTTAAAGCAGGGAAACACTGTGCTTTAGTCGCATCTATTGGAGCTTTATCAGTAGGGGTTAATTTAACTAATACAAACTACATGATTTTTAATGACATTCCTTGGGTTCCTTCTGACATTGAACAGGCTGAAAAAAGAATCCATAGAGTAGGTCAGAAATCTACATGCTTCTATTATTATATCTTTAGTTCTAAGATTGATCATATGATTTACAGTAAAATAAAAGATAAAAAAAAGGTGATTTCTAATGTCGAAGATGCAAAAACTAATTAAATTCCGAGTAGAAGGGAAAGCACTCTCCGTTAATGAAGCCTATGTAAATGGCAGGGGCAATCAGAGAGCTAAGTCATCGGCTTATAATTCTTTTGAATATGAGATGTGCGATCAATTATTTACTAAGAATGTTCTACCGGAGCTAGGAATAGTAGGGATGCAGCCTATCTTTATCTTCTATCGTTTCTACTATCCGATCTATAAGAAAGGTACTACTCATCTAAGTAAGACCGCCGGAGATGTCTCCAATCTTATCAAGCCCTTGGAAGATATAATGGCTTATTATTTTGGGTTTAATGATAGTCAAGTACTAGGATTCTTCTCAGGAAAACAGCACAGCGAAGAAAGATATTTCGAGGTAGAGATTTTTAGGGTTGATGATTAGAAATCCTTCGGTAAAATATACCTAGCAAAGCATTAGAGACTAACGAGGTATAGAATGGAAAGACAGATACAAGAGAGAATTTTCGATTTAGAAAATAAGATCTCGGAGTTAAAAGAAAACTGTAAAATAGTTAGTAGAGAGATCAATCAAAACGATTTCGAGCAATACGTAGTAAGAAGGAAAATTGATAAGATTAAAGAATGGGAAAGTAAATCAGAGTTTTTACAAAAGACTTTAGACTTTAATAAACAATTATACGCAATGACATATAAAAAGTTTATTTTATAAGAAAGACGGTAAGCCCTCGTCCGTGAGTAATCACCGTCTTGAGGTAGGATATTTGATGCCATCCATGGCGTTATAATATTTTATAACGCTTCGATGGGATTCTTCAAGGCAAAGCGAGAATGTATTTGAATATGAAAGTGAGGAGCTGTACCCGTATGGTACACTATTAAGTTAGGCGTTCCATCTCTAGACACCGCCGCCACGTTTTTAAACTTGCGATTAAAGAAAGCCATAAATTGTATGTGGTCCTCTTCAGTAAAAACCCAACTACGAAGGTCAAACGCTCTACAAGTTCTATGAGATGTTGACACTCTTTTAAGTCTTTTATCTTCTTTTAGTGTAGATACGGTTGAGGTAATAACGAAAGGGATGTCCCTAGTCGCACACCATTTAAACATCTCGGCAGCTATTAAAATCACTACTGGATTAAGGCAAAAGAATCTATTTTGGTCTACTCTTTTTTTAAATATCATTATGGATTCTTATAAATATTAATCATTATTCTAGATTTATATTCGTTTGCATAATTATTGGTTTTAATAAAAACTCTATCCCCTGCGTAAAGGATAAACCCGTCATTTATTTTTTGCCAGAAGGTAGCTCTAGTTAAGTCAGATCCCTCCCCTCCTGTATAAGTGCCGACATAATTAGCTATTACAGCATCGTTATCTAAAGTTTCTGTATTATCATGCTTGAATACTCCATAATCTACGTAGTCCGATCCTGATAGTAGCGTCTTTCTAACTACCACTGATGCGTAGCCGCCAGTCCCGAAAGTTCTTGTCTCTAGGGAAACGTCTACTAACTCTACATAAAACCCCGTAGGCACTACATAAATTTCGTCGAAAGCCGTTGTCCCTGATCCCGTTTCTGTCTCTATCGCTACCTCTACTAAATTTCCTGCGCCAAGTGCGAAAGTTGCCATGCTAATTCCTTAATTTATAGGTCTATAATATACCGTTATACCGCCGTTAAAAGCTTCTACCATTGCCCCGTCTAATACGAAAGCTAATGACTCTCCCTCGTTAAAAGTAGTCTTACTAAACGAAGGATTATTAACTCCCGAAGGACTAACTAAAGTTCCGGTGACAAGATTTTTAAAGCCAATGCGATTTGAGCCACTGGTAATATTGGGGCGAGTTGAAAATATACTGCCTTGATTAGTGCCGCTTGTATTATACCACTCAATATCCAGCGTGGTCGTTCCAGATGTTCCGGATTGTTGCCACCATGAAACCCCAACAATCTCAGTATTGTAAAACAAAGACGTAACTCCATCATAAAAATTAACATTAGTGGCAATACTATAATTTCCATTTAGCTTCCAAGAGTAAGAGTCTTGTTGATATGTATTGGTAAAATTAGACTGTGCGCCTACTTTGTTTAGTATAGCTTCGGATACAGATCGCCTGTAAGCGACATCCTCTTCTCGTAAGCTAGATCTAATGGGCAAAATATCAGCCATAAAGTTTCCTTAAATAAGTCTGTAAGGCAAGCCTTCATCATCCACGAAGCCGACCAATTCTACGTGATCTCCTGCTTGCGGTGTGAATCCTAATGCCTTATTTAATGTTATCGTCGTACCTACTATACTGTCAATTTGAGAATCTTCTACTGCGAAACTATCTCTATTGTAAGTGGGACTAGATACGTAAATGTAAGCACCTACAAACAGTTCTGACACCGGAGCGTTAAAAACTGTCTGAGATGTCCCGCTAGTGACTTGCACTTGAGGGTTAAAATATACAAAGAGATCTTTGTACAATGCGTCGCCCGTTGCAGGGTATTCGGGCACTTCTAAGATAAAGCCCTCATTCGGGGCTATGCTTAGAGCTGGCTCTATTACTAGAGTGTTTCTATTAGTTCCTTTTATTTGTTTTATTGTTCTAGTCTCATCGAAAGAATAGTCGTCACTTCTTACCCTAATTCGCTCGCCGATTAATGATTCCCATTTCTCAGTCTCGAACTCGTAATCTTGTAACTCAGCACTTCCATATGAGAGTTTAAGGTTTATATCGGTTGTAGTACTTCCTGAATCTGCAATACTGCTTGGAGATATAACGCCAAATCTAGCGTTTAAATCGTATGCAGTTTCCAATAATTCGAGAGTCACCTCGCCGTTAGTTATGTTTAAAGTTTTATTTATAACCTCTACTAAACGAGCCTCGAAAGTCGGCTCCCCTGAGCTAAGGTCAGTTAGTTGTAAGTTATCAGATCCGAAGACTACAATGTCTCCGATCTCAATGTTATACCCAATCTCATAAAGTGGTTTAACATTCTTTATTGATTGAGCCGCAAATCTATAGCGGTCTAGTAGTCGTTGTTGTTGTCTTCCTATTAGGCTAGTAGTTTCTAGATTATCCTCTAGCCCTTTAGATTCGATAGTAAGCTGCTTAGTCCCTACTTGTATTCTATTAGCTGAAGTCTCATTCCTAAAAATGGCTCCTCTTCTAAACTTGTTAAAGATAGGGTCGTAGCCGTATTTATATACTAGTGTATTATAAAAGTATTTTGAGGTAGATCTAACTATCCTGATCTTATCTACGTTAGCTACTGACTCTTCGTTAATCCTTACGATCTGCGAAGTACTTAACGGAGGTTGTACTATCTTGAGACTAATTTTAGCCTGTCTCGGTACTGAATAAAGAGCATTAGGAAAATAGATTTCTCTATCTATAAAGTCTTTCCCGTCTACGCCGTCTTCTAAATAAAACTTCATATCGGGAAAGTTAGCAGGATTAAAATCCTTTATCTCTATATGTCCTTCTACGTCTACTTCTCGGTTAGTAAGACCAAGCCCGAAGCCCGTCGGCAATACATCATATTGACTACTAAAAGTAGCACTCGCCGAAGCATCCGACTCGTTTGTAAGGTTAGAGTCGACGACAATATAAGAGCCGTAAGTGCTATCCTCTTCGATGTCTATTACTTCATACGTCCCATTATTAGACGCTGAATTAGTAATAGTAATAGAGTCACCGCTAACAACTCCTGAGAGGAGCTTGATGTTATATCCTTTAAAAAATACTGCATTAGTTGCCGTTTCCCCGCCCGCTATATCTACAAAGCTCTCTACGTCATAATTAGTTAAATCCCCTTGAGGATTAGACAGGTAGATTTTTAGGGCTAAGTCTATCGGATGACCTGATAAGACGTAAATGTTACTTATCTCAGTATCGAAACCATGCGTTTCCGCAACCGTTCCAAGCTGCGCTCTAGTAACTGATATAGATGTCGATGTCTTAGAGTTAATCTTCATTATCTCGTCATCGATTCTAACGTGAGATGTTACCGCATCCCCTGATAATATTAAAGGAGCCGTGTTTAAAACATCTATAGTTGTCTCGGTAAGCGTCACACCTTCGTTAGTTTTGTCTGCATATTCGTCATAAACTTGCTTTCTTTTTAAGTTTTCGGGATGACTAATAGAGACTAGGAAAGATCCTTGTACTATTTGATAGTCATCAATATAGCCCTGTAAAATAGGGATTGAGTCGATAGGGTGTGTCGCACCTACTAAGGAAACGTAAACCGTCGCATTTCTACCTAGTATATCGTCGACATAATTCTCGAAGTTTAATATATCTGTGATTTTTTTGTCTTTATCTACTAGATCAATTTTTAATGTAGCTATTGAAGTCGTACCCGATTTATCCGGTTGTACTTGCTGGCTCATAGTTTTCGTGGTCCCTTCTAGGGAGATAAGGTCTATTGAGTTAAATGCTGCTATAGGTGTATCGAATCGTAGTCCTAGATCATCGAAGTATCTTATAGGATCTTCGTCTAGTGTCCATATAGTTTCAACGGGATTAGCACCGAATACGAAGGGAATCCCCTCAATCTCAAGGATAATTTGTGGCGTTTTAGTCCGCTCTCTAGCTAAGTTTCTTAAAGTCTTAGTGACGTTAAAAGCCAAATTAATTCCTCTTCTTTTGGACTCTTACCTTCGATGGATAAGAGCCTAAGAGCTTTTTTATTTCGGGGTGATTCCTCCTGTATTTCTCTAGCATACGAATATAGTCTATAGCTTTGACCCAATCTCCAGGGCTAAATGCTACATATTTATCCATAGCGGTTAGAGGTACTTCGGACTCTTCTCCCGTTACATTATTTAAACAAGCTGCTCTATTATGTTCAATTAAAAAAAGGCAGTTAGTTACTTCAGGCTTCTCGGGTAAAGTACCACAAGAATTAAAGACTAAGCTTGCGATTAATAGCACGTATCTCATCGGGACCTTTAGCCTTTTTTAACTCTTCGTATAGCTTCTTTTGCTTTTTCCGCATCTTATAAGTTTCGTACTCAGCTTGTAAATAGTCCACTAGGTAAGACGCTACTTTCTCAAGTATTGGCTTGCCTACTAAAACGGCTACGAGCTGAAGTATTTTCCCCATTACTCTTTATCTTCTTCTTCTTCGATTTCGCCGTCGATCTTATCGGCTAAGTCCATTAGTGAACTCTCCATAAAACCCCTAGAAGCGGCTACGATAGCATCGTCAATTGGGTTAGATGAAAGATCAGCACCCTTTTGCATTAGCTCCATAGCGAACTCTATAGAAAGCTCGGCATATTTCTCGGCATACCTTAGAGCTAGTTTCTTCATTTCGTCTTTCATTTCAGCCATAATTATTCCTTAGTTTAATGTTTATCTATTCTTATCTATTCTTATCTGTAAAGCATCTAGTCTTTCTTTTATTACTGATATTTCTTCTTTGTGCCATGTTTGATCGAGTATAACTCTCTCTAGTTTAATGTTCAATTCTATAAGAGATCCCGTCATGTTCTTAACATCGTTTTTCATTTCTCTAAAATAAGATAGTAGGAGAGTCCCTAATGCTGTTAACACTAAACCGAAAAGTGGGATTGCTATTTGTAATTCCATAGGGCTAACTCCATTTAGCTGTTAAGATACGATTTTAACATGTAGGGAGCATACTGTCATAATGCCCTTACCTTAGTTATTCCCTATAGTTCTAAATAATCTAGGATCATTGCAATAGCTTCTTTACAGTCTTTAACTGTTTTAAGATCTTTGCGCTTTCCTAGTTCTACCTTACAAGCTTCTTTCGACTCTTTCTTAGCTTCTCTAGCTGCCTGTTTACCGTTTTCTTGTACTGTTATATCTGTTATTTCTATCGTGTAGTCGTCGGGTAGATGAATCTCGATAGATTCTAAGCCATCATCGTCAACCGAAGACCGTCTATCGTCTTCTCTAGATTTTTCCCATTCATCAGCTTTATCTAGATTGATCCACCTGTCAGACTTGCCCCATGAGTTTTTAGCTATTTGTTTGTCTAGCCATATATTGTCTTCTTGACTAGCCTCGAACTTCCTGCCCGCTCTTTGGTTTTCAATTTGGTATCTTAGTTTTGTCATTAGTTACCTACCCTTATAACTTCCATAAAGTTTCTTGCTATATCAGTTCCTAGCCCTAGCGTTGATCCTGTTGTAGATAACACACTGTTACATTGTATAGTGTCCCCTACTTCTAATTGAGTATGACAACTACCGCCTATTGCAAAAACGTAAGAGGTGTTAGTGTCGTTAATCTCATCTCTACAAAGTTCTTTAAACGCCGAGTCTGAATTTTTCTTAACAAACAATGTAAATGAATCACCCTCGGAGACTGAAACGGTAGCGGTTCGTAATTTAATGTGAATGAAATACAGACCCGCTTTTTTAATCGTTATAGTGGATGCCCCATCGAACATATTATTAGTATCTCTCTCTACTGTATTCCATGTAGGGGTATCGTTTCCCCCTGTAGCATCTATAGCTTGTCCAGAATCATCAGACACAACGCAAGCTACTGTCTCGTTTCCTATTAGTTGGTTATGTCCTGATAATCTATTAACACTAAACATTTCCCTTTCACTTGATCCGTTAAAGGCTATTGTCTCGCCCCAATTATTATTAAACGTACATTTTAAAACATCATCCTTTTCATAGTAAAACGTATAGGGAAGGACATGGGTATAAATTACACCTGATCCGGTTCCCTCTGCCTCTATGAATGATCTCTTGTGAGTCCCGCCGTTTAACAAAACTTTCATATTGGATGCATTTCCTGCCGCCGGACTTGATACAGAAAAAGAAAGAATGACCGCTACCGAGTACCAGCCGGACTCGGGTATTGTGTACTCGCCAGTAGAAACATTATATCCGCTATGGGTTTCCTCAACCACTGAAAAAATTACATCTTCTGTTCCTGCACTGGCTATCGAGGTCACTGTATCGCTTGCCGCCATTGCAACGATTCTGTTCTCTTTAGTCGAGGCTATTGTATCGTTACCTGTTGCCCATTCGGCAATCGGTACTGAATAAGTTATGTAAATTTCATCATTATTAACCAAAGATAATGGACTTGTGCCAGTAAGATTTCCATAGTTCTCTCTATTTCCATCGTCAAGGAAGTATCTAACTCTAAACGTGTTAGCCCCTGTCATGTAACTAAGTCTACCTTCTGCAACGTTTCCGGTGCTGGCATCTTTTAAAGTTACCGTACCACAATTAACGTCAAATATTGCGCCCTTAATAATCTTGCTGGTGTCTAAGTTTAAACCTTCTAACAGGTCTAAATTTAAAGCACCTGCTGGAGATGGGGTAGCAGTAACCGTGACGGCTACTTGAGCATGTAACTGATCACCAACTCTTTTATATTTACCGTTGTAAACTGCGTTAGTCCACGATCCTGTAGTCGGTAAAGTTTGCCAATCACTTACTACTGTAGGATTGATTGATTTATCATAATCACCAACTCGTACAGATTCTAGTATCAAATCCCATGCTGTTGTGCCTGTACCCTTAACGTGAACACACAATCTATAGTCTTCGTATGTGCTGTTGTTAGATTGAAAGTAACAAGAGAATCTACCACTGGCAGATTGTACTAGGTTTCCTACTGGTTCAATTCTAACAAAGTCAGCACTAAGCCCATCGTTAGATGCAATCATATACATTGCAATCTCGTCTTGATCACCATCATATAAGAAGTCAAAAGCTATTTCATGTAGCTTAGAAGCTCCTTTTAAATCGAAGTCATCAAGGTCATAAGAAACACCTTCACCTTGCTTAGACCCACCACCTGGATGCGAGAACTTACCACTCCCACTTCCAGAAAGGACTTCACCGCTTGTAGTTGTTCTTGTGAATGTACAAGTAGCCGAACCACCTGTACCGTCCACAGGTTTTTCAGCCGAGTCGTTATATAGTGACCAGCCTGATGTGTCAGCTTCAAAGTCTGGGTTGGATGAAACATAGTTGACCCCACCCGAACCACCACCGCCGCCTATGTCACCATCTGTGATAGCTGCATCTAGTGTTTTATTTATTGCAGGGCTTCCACCTGTTACATAAATTTTAGTATCGTTAATTAAATCTGCATCCGAACTTACATCAGCACTACCTTTAACGTCTTGATCTTGTATTCTTCTATAAGTCATTTTTTACACCTTAATGTATGTTGCGTATAAGTCCGAACTCGTAACAGGTGCTGTGGTCATAGTAATGGCAGAATTAGACAAGGTGTAATCTGTACCCTGTCTAATTATAAGACCATTAAGATATAACTCAACACATGCATTTGAGTGAGGTACTTCTGAAAGGGTGAATGAAGTGTTCGACCCATTCACCGTACCAGTAGGTATCTCTTGTTTAAATATATCCTCTATCCATTTACCTGTTACTTTCAATTGTTATCCCTTATCTAGTAAGCGTAACTTACTCTTAGAACGTCACCAGCAATTAATTCAGCCGCCATATCTCCGGCGAAAGTCATAGTTACACCACTCATTGAGTAGTCTACGCCTTCTACTTGCTCAGGTGATCCTGAGATAAATACTCTAAGAGATCCTGCGATAGGAGTCTGAGCTAAATCTTTCGTACCCGCTGTAATGTCGCCGCCTGATAGAGTTAAGTTTTCTTTGCTGAAGTCTTGGCTTCCCGCCGCTACTGCACTTACTTGCCCCTGTAGTTTTCCTAATGCACCCTTAACATCGTCTGCATTAGAGATAGCTGTATTAGCTCCTACTACATAGTTAGTTAATGTCGCATCTTCTACTCTTACGTCTGTAAAATAAAGGTTAGCTCCTTCTGATAAATCGCCTGTATCGCTAGCCGCTATACTTGTATCGAATCTAGCTTGCGTATAATAGAAGTTTGAAGCACCCTCGGATAAACTATCTGTATCTTTAGCCGTGAAAGCTGCATCAAATCTAGCTTGAGTATAATAAAGGTTTGTATTTTCTGAGATGTCTCCGGTGTCTAAAACTACCGTTCCTACATTTCCGTTAACACTCAAAACATCGTCATTATTATCGGCTTTAACCCATGCACCGTTAACATTATAAACCCAATCTCCAACACTGAAAGTTAAACTTCCTGCGCCAAAGTCTTGAGAACCCGCTACGTTTACGTAGTATAGGAATCCGTCTACACTTGTATCCGTGTTAGCTAGAGCCGGAGAGTCAGTAGTCGCATTGTAATTCCCCTGTAATTCAAATACTGAAGGAAGAGAGATCGCACCTACTTGATCGTCAACATATTTCTTGTTAGCTAGTTGGGTGTCAGCCGATGGAGCGGCGTTACTAGGATCGTTAAGTTTAAAAGCTAGTTCTAGAGCATCACTCGCATTAACTTTAATGATGTTAACGTCTGCCGAGTCTCCTGCATTTCTACCTCGTAGAAATCCATCATTCGATAATTTTACTTTTGACTCATTGACCGCATCATCTGCTAGCCACTTGGTTTGTAATTTTGCCATGTTAATTCCTTCCTTTTAGTTTAGTTATATCTAGTTAAAAAATTGTAATCTTACTACATCGCCCTCGGTTAACTCCCCGTCTAAGCCTAAGCCTGACCAGTTGAACGTCGTCCCTGAAAGTGTAAAGTCTACGCTATATTCTTGCGTAGATCCTCCCACGATGTCAACGAGAGTCTTGTTTTCTGTTATAGGAGCCGACGGGATAGTAAAGGACTTTAGTACCTCTTCTCCCGCCGTAACTTCGTGATAAACAACATTATTTATTCCTGCGCTTATAATCGGAGCTGCCGGAGATCCATCTGATAGATAGAAGACGTAAACGTCTGATCCAGATTCAGGAGCTATAGTTAATGTAATTGTAGGAGCTGCATAGGACCAATCGGCAATCGGTACTATTAAACCGTTAACGAATACCATTAAGGACTCGTCGTTAGTCGGTGCATTAGTTATATTAAAATCTACATTTAATCCGTTAATGGCTCCCACTGGTACTTCTTGCGTACCAGTACCACCGGCTCCAATAGGCTTCCACTCAGATTCCAACCCATCATAATATCGGGCTAATCCTGTAGTAGTGTTATAGTAAACCTCGCCGCCACTAGGTGCGCCGTTAGCCGTTTCATAAGCACTATCTGAGATGTATTGTCTTAATTGCTCAGTACCTAAAGCGATCTCGTTTTCTATTATTGCGATCGAATCGATGTTATCTTTGATCCCTATGTCTAGAGCTTCGATAGCTTCTTTTCTGTTCTCGCCGTTGGTGATTATGTGATTAGTAGCGTAGTCGTTAGCCGTCCCATCGCTCTCGCCATTTTGACCGATATTAGCTGCTATTTCGTTTAGGAAATCTTGTACGTTTAATACTGCATCAGTATCAGCTAAATTTATTTTAAATAAACCTAGTCGACCTTTTTTGTCGTCGTCTGCATCTTTGTAAACAAAAGTGGCATTTACTAGCGCACTACTAGCCGGAGCTTTGAAATTTAAAGGCATTAGTCAATTCTCCTAAACGTGAGACTCTTTAACTCATAATAGCCGGTCAATCCTCGACTGTACAATGGGGATAACTCGTAATCTGTGCCTGATCTCGATTGACCTGTAGACTCAAGGATACACGTTTGAAAGGTTGTTGGAGTCTCTACATCGTAGACGAACTCCATATCGTTTTTAGTTGTTGCGTATTGTATAAAGGCTATAGCATCCGCCAAGCCGGTGGGGTTATTCTTTATTAAACCCTGATTAACGATGTCCGTTATATAGGGAATCGTGCATTTCATAAAATAATTATTTGAGTATTTGACTACTTCCACTTTACCCGAAGCCGTTGCCCTAACCGTTTCAGCGTTAGCACGTTGAATCATATCGAAATCAAAGAACTTCTGTAGTTTGAATTGGGGATAGTATGCAAATCCTGAAGGATTTGGAGCCGTATAACTATTAGATCCTGTATAATCTACCTGATCAAATCCTAGTAATGTCCGTAATGATATAGATTCGTTTAAAGATGTCCCAAATAATAGGCTGAAGTTAGCCGGTGCGCTTATTGTTATCAATCTAGTAGATCGATCTATATTTACATTGTACTCCTGAGAGCTAAACTCGTTTAACGAAGCGTTAACAAAAGTAACGAAGTTAGTTAAAGAGTATGAGCCGACCGTAACTTCTACCGCTAACTCTCCGAAGCCCTCGTCTAAAGGGATAATCTGATTATCTATAGATACTTCGTGTCCGTAATACCATGCCGAATATGAGTCAATAACCACTACGCAAACCTCGCATCTCTAAGGACTACGCCTTGTTTTCCAAAAGAATCGGAAAGGACGCTAGCTAGCTTCGTTCCCGTTTCTTCGCTGTCTAATATATCGCCGTTAACCGTAATGGATACCGATGTCTCCGGCTCCCGTCTATCGATAGAATCTGGCTCGTCTAGTATTTCGTCTTGATTAAATCCTGCCGCCGCTGATCCGGTAACGCTGCCGCCCCCGCCGCCGCCTGTACTCGGAGTGCCAGCCGAAGATCCTCCACTAGCTGATAAAACTCCTGACAATACTTTAAGTCCTATACCAGCGGCGAGTGTTGCCGGTCCCCCTGGATCGTAGGCGGCTGTCCTAGCAATACCTAGAGCTATATAATAGTTACCAAGTGACGAGGCTAGATCTGCGAAGGTACCCATTACCGCCGATTTAAATGCATCCATAGCACTTGCGCCCGAAGCTAATGCAGCTCCTACGGCTTGGAAAGCATTTCCAAAACCTGTTTGGAAACTTCTTTGCACTATACTTGCGACATCTCTAGCCGACGCTTTCATCCTTTTATTGTTTTCTATAAATGCTTTCCCGATAGCGTTGAAACTAAAGACATTCGCATCAGTTCTTTGCTGTGCTAAAGAGGAGAGTTTATCTTCCTTAGTCTGTTCGTTAGCTAAGAGAGCCTCGTTGTATTCTTCTCTAGTGATTAGATCTCTCTCTCTTAATGCTTCGATAGCTTCTTGCTTTGCAAGTGCTGCATTGATAATAGTTGTTTCATTATTGAGAGATGCTTGGGAAAATAGTTGTTGATCTATTCTCTTCTGTTCTAATAGTTTTTTATTATCTGAAGCTTCCTCTTCTTTGATCCCTTTAGATACTGCCGCCGCTCCTTTGAGCTTGCCTACACTCTCGTCTATTCCTTTATTGACTCCGAAGAAATCCCCTTCAGATCCGAATAGTTCTAAGAAATCCGGCTGAGAATTAGCGTTATTCTTTCGTTGTTCTACTAAGTTTCCTTCCGTTATTGTAAGCTCTCTAAGCCTCTTTTGATATTTTGCTAACTTAGCTTCTGACTCGTCTAGATCAGCGGTTAGCCAATCGGGTAAGATAGATCCTTCTCTAAGTGTATCGACTTGTAATTGTAATGCGCTTACTTCCGCTCGTATTCTATCGACTCCCATTGCTTTAATAGGATCGTTCCCGCCCCTAAGTAAGAAGCTAAAGGCTTCCGCTAGTTTAAGAACTATAGGCAGTAGCTTAGTACCGATCTCGATACCTAGTACGTCTAATTCTGCGCTTAATTTTTTAAATTGAAAGTCAGCTGATTTAGCTACTTGATCGAAAGCCTTACCGGATGCTCCGGCGTTTTTGGATAGCTCCGTTAATACACCGTTAAACGTCTTCCCGTTATTGGCTCCTAGAGTTAAGGCTCCACTAACTGCCTCCGTACTTCCTAGTAACTCGACTAATTCTTTACCTGAGTCTTTAGAGTATTGTATTAATCTTGCGACTACTACTCCGAGTCCATCGGCTTTAATCGCCGCTGTATTTAAGCCCTTGCCTAACTTAGCTCCGTTTCTAGCGAAGCCGTTTATTACTGCGTTTACTTCGGTAACTGCTCTAGCCGTAGAACGACCGTTAGCCGTTAGTAATGCTATCGCCGAGTTAGCTTCGTTTAGTCCTACCCCTGCCGCTTTCGCTGAAGGAAGGACTAAACCTAGAGAGCTTGAAAGCTCTGATATAGTTGTCTTACCAAGTTGAACGGTTTTGAAAAGCGAATCCGCTGCCTCTTCTGCCGTTATATTCTCAGCACCATAGACGTTAATTATCGAGGTAAGGATGTCGATTGAACTTCCTACATCTGATAAACCCCCAACGGCTAATTTGTTGGCAGCGTCTAGAGCGTCGGTCGCTAATGCAGCATCTGTTATCCCTGCGGATATGACTTGATAATATGACTTTGCTTGATCCGTTGCCGAAGTACCATATTGCTTGGCTAGATTCTTTAAAGCACTTGTTTGCCGATCTGTTAATTTAGTATTCTTAGGAAGAATAGTATTGATTTCTATTAGGGCTTTCTCGAAATCGGCGGCTGATCGAATAGATTCTTTAAGGAGAAATGCTCCTCCCGCTGCCGCTGCTAAAGCTCCGAAACTTTTAAGCTGACTTTTAAGCCCGCCTAGAAGTTTATTCCCTAAGCCGTTAGTCTCTTGTTTAAATTCTTTCTTGAACTTCTTGCCTGAAAGCTTGCCAATTCTAGCCGATTGCGTTTCGATGGGGCGGAAAGCCTTGTCGATTTTCACGGGTTTAAGATCGTATTGGATTATAAGTTTCTTAGCCATTCTTAGCCCTTAGCAAGTGCGTTAAACCCTTGCTGCTTTAAGTCTTCCATCGTAACAATGCGGTCCTTCTTGGCACTCTCCGGCATCGCTTGCTCATATAGTTTTTTATGTATCTTCTTAGCTACATCTGCCTTAACGTGAGGATAGACGTATAACTCTAAATCGTTAACTCTATCCGTTGCTTTCGCCTTTATCATAGCGTTATACAGATACTCAAATAAATCGTTTCGTAACTCCATTACTTCGATAAACTTGTAGCTATAAAAATTCATAAACATAGCTAAGTTAACGTCGAAGTAATCTATCACTTTTTTGTAGCGGTCAACTCCTGCACGATCAAATTAACATGCTCCACTTCAAGGTTTTCGGCTACGTCTTCATCCATCCCTAAGTCTTGGAGTAATTCAGATAGCAATGCTATCTCGTTGGCTCCGGCTTCGTTTAGGCTACTGTTAATTTTCTTCATGTGTTTAACGGTAGGGTATTTAAGCTTTTGGATTTTCCCCTCGAAGCTTAACTCTAGTTCTTTTGAAACTAACTCTAACATGCAAAACCTTTTGTTAATAAGGAGGCTTTATTGCCTCCTTACTTATTCTATTTATAACTCTTGTTTCCAATCACCGATTGCAAAGAGGTCAACTTCATCCGGCTTACTGTCATCAAGGTAAGCGGTAAAAGTACAACTTAATGCTTGAACATCAGTTCCCGAATAGTTGATAGACTCAGGCTTAGGAGCTGCTAGCCAGAAAACAAAGTCTTCCGATCTATCACTCTTAGCAAGTCTTTGAGGATGAAGGATAAGCTTCCCACCTAAAGTCTTTAGACTTTGGAATAGCTTTGAAGAACCGCCGCCGATTAACTTAGTACCAGCTACAGGAGTATGAGTCCCGCCTACTGCCCCCGCTATAAGTGATTCTAGTCTTTCTTTTGTTAGCTCAATAAATGAAGCTGTACAAGATGCTGATTGACCTTGACCGATTTCATCTAAGATTAACCCGCCTGTTTGATTAGACGTGATCTCTGTAGATTGAGTCTCAATAGAAATCTCAACACCTTCAGAAGTTCTACCTAAGTTCCCGCCGATACCCTCTAAGTTAGAGAACTCGAAAGAACTAGCGTTAGATTGATCTTCTGCGCTTACTTCTCCGATCCAATCGTTTTGGATATGGACTACGTTACCGTCTACAACTTCAGCACTTACGTCCGAGATTGCGTCGATAGCTACTTGCATATCCGCTGCGATTGTTGCCGCATCGTCGTCGTCTGAATAACTTACTGTGATCTTAGTCTTTCCCGCCGGAGCTGGATCTACTGCGCTTCCATTGTCTAGGAGTACGTAGTACTTAGACTCTACGCCGTTAATGTCTAAAACATTAAGGTCGAAATACTCTCCACTTAATGAACCCGAAACATCGGCTACCATTGGGACCGCTCTACATTGCTCTCTTCCCCACGTTACTGTAACCGCTTCTAATTTAATTGATTGTTCTTGTACTCTACAAGCCATCTTTAACCTTCCTTGTTATATATATAATATTTAATCTTCTACACTAAAATATGCACTTATCGTAAATTGTATTCTAAATCTCATCGCATTGTCATTATCCTCGAAAGCTTCGGGGAGTACTGACTGAGATATAACCGACTTAATAAATCCCGATTGATCTATCTTTGTTTGATCAATAGATAATGCAGCGATTTCAATAGATTTACAATATATATCGTCAAAATCCTCTACTCTGTCATATCCACTCGATTTATATATCCATATCTCTAAGGATAACGAGTTAACATAAGAGCTATCTATACGAACTACTGCGCTCTCGCCTATCATCATTTTATACGTATTATCTATAGCCGTATTACCTATGTTCTCATTCTCAAAGATAAAGCCATCGAAGTCTAGATCGCCGTCTACTTCTTGAATAACTCCCGTAAAGTAATCTCTTATCTCGGTTATCATCTCCGTAACATCCTTGTACTTCTAATGTTATAAGGGATTTCGTCTAGTACGCCGTCCCCGTCTTTATCTAATCTCAATGACGATCTGTTTCTATGTTGACGCATCTCAAGCTCGTAGCCTTCTCTCTTCTCTTGGAAGATGTCGTCGGCTCCTAACTGTAAGGATTCAAAGATAAGTAGGAGAGTCTGATAGATGGACCACTGTTTAAATTGGTACTTGAAATCAGGATCTGTGATATCAATTAGATCCTGTTTAGTATATCTCTCACTATCTGCTTTCCAGATTCTTTGCTCGTCTAGATATGCGATAATCCGTTCTTGCGCTACTCGGTGTGCATATTTAAAACTATTCTTTCCGTTAGGTAAGTACCTTTTTAGGGTAGGCTCTAAGGCTACCAAATCATTATCATCGCTCAATAGACAATCCTGATCTTCTGTAAGTACTAATATGTCGTAGGACTTTGTTTTAGTAGACGATGCCGAAGTGAGTCTAACCTCTACCGTTGACACGCCGTCAACTTCATAAGCCCAATCTAGGAGCCACTTGTCGGAGTTACTATTAAATACACTTATAAATGTATCGGTAGGAGATGGCTTGATCTCTACGTCTGTTATGATCTCGTCGGGAGAAAAGGATAGACTAGCATCTAGTCGGATCTTGTCGTCGGCTTGGATAACCCTTTCAAAGCTTAGGCTTGGAAACATCATTTCTTTAACTCCTCGTCGTCGTCTTCTTTCTTTTTATTAAATATCTTAACGTATAGATTCTTTACGTCAAAGGACCAAAACAAATGCCCTAATACGATCCCCATACCTAGCGTAAACATAGGATATTCAAAGGACCACCGGATTATATAGCTGCTTACTGACTCGTCTTTCCCTTCTGTAAATATAATGAAGGTATCGAAGCCCGCTATTAGTAGGACTATTGTAAGGATAAATATTGGCGTTTTCTTCATTAAGCCTCTACCGCATTGTGAAGCGTTACGTTCATAGCGAAATCTACGGCGGCTCCACTTGGATTAGTAACGTAAGCCGTTATATATATAGTATTTGTTAATTCAGCCTCGTAAGCTGATTTCTGAGAGAATAAGCCTTTAGGTAGGTAAACTTTATCCCCATGCTGAAAGATAGATGTAAACCCGCCTTGACCGTTACTGACTTCAAAGTGAAAGTCTAGCTCCAGGAAGTCAATCGAAGAGATAGCACTAAGGCTAGTAAAGAAACATTTAGTATAAGGCACTAAGATCCTGCATGGACTTGTCGAGTTAGCGGCTACCGATATTTTAGCACCTTTAACAGTCTCGTAGAGCTTATACTCTACTTTGTTTTGAGTTACGCACTTAGGGTTAAAGGGTGAAGCTGTATGACTAATCATTTATCCTACCTGTATTATTGATGCTAAGTATTTCTTAGACTGTCCTGTCTTAGATCTTGCTTGTATCTTTAAGCTAGACAAGGACTGAATAGGAAAGGTGGGCGTAAAGTAAAACACTTTTAGCCCATCATTCCATGATATATAAGTTTGAGGTTGTGGGGCTTTATTCCAATCCAATATGTCTTTTAATTTTTCACAATTGATATCGAATATCTCGACTCCATCCACCTCTAACCTCACATATACTTTTTTATCATTAAATTCTAATTGAAAACCTGAGATAGTGTTGACCCCTGTCTCGGATAAGATATCGAAGTAAGTTACATCGTCTAGATCTTGATCTTGATCATACTCTTGGAGGATAGCTAAATCAGTACTTAGATTTACACTACCTTTCGCCGAAGTTTGTAACCTATTGACTCCCGCTTCATCTTGAACAACGTCGACGATGAGAGTCTCATCGCCGTCTGTTATTCTGATAACTTCAGATTGTTTAGTCTCTTCGATATCCGCCATTTATCTAAACCTCTAAACCTGTAAGGGTACTATAAAGATCCTGAGCTTGATTATCTCGGTTAGTAATTGTAAACCTGATAACCTCTCCTGCATCTCCTTTAGGCATACGATCCAAAGGGATTCTTACATTAGGATTAGATGTCGAGTTAAATCCTGTAAACTTAACAGCTCCGTTAATTAGTAACTCTACTTTAAGCTTTCCTGATCCTGAGATCCAAGCCTCTTCCCCGATGAAAGTCTTTAACGCTGTGACTGAATAATCGTGATTAACAGAAGCGTCTTTAGCTACCGCCGCGCTCGTATTATAATCACATACCTCATCACCTTCAGAGTCAGAAGATACTACTACTGGAAGAGGATTAGTCGCACTAAATGCTACTCCTGCCTCGTCGAATAGGTTAGCTTGTACTGAGTCTTGAGCTGCGTCTAAGTCTCTGATGTCTAAGTCTGTAGCCGAAACCGTTACACTTGAACCACTTACATCAACGCTATCCGTTGCAAAAGCAAGATCTCTAATGTCTAAGTCTGTAGCTGATACAGTTACACTTGAACCACTCACATCTACTGAGTCAGTAGCGAAGGCTAAGTCTCTTATGTCGAAGTCTACCGCATCTACTGTAATGCTATTACCGCCATCGGCGATATTAACATCGTTAGTAATGCCTAGTATTTGAGATCCTGAAACGTCTACGCTATCAGAAGCGAAGAGTAAGTCTCTGATGTCTAAGTCTGTAGCTGATACAGTTACACTTGAACCACTTACATCTACTTTATCCGTTGCGAATACCAGATCTCTAATATCGAGATCGGTAGCCGTTGCGTTAACATCGATTGAGCCGTCAGCGTTTACCTTTAATTTTTGTGTGCTTATCGTTGCGTCACTGATAAAAATATCAACGTCACCCGCTGATTCCGTTCTTATTGGTAGTGAGCTATCATAATCTGCCATAATTCCTTCCTTGATCTATTCGATCTTAATTGGTTTTTAATTCGTTAATATCTACTTTTAAAGTCTCTATCCGCTCGTCTTGGATAGTCATATTAGCTTGTAGCCTTATGATGTTTTCCTGAGCTTCGTAGACCTTCATCTCCATTTCAGCCTTAGCACATGATACTTTCATCAATTCTAATTCTTTCTTTTTAAGTTCAAGCATCTGTTAACACTCCTTGTAAGTTACCGTTAAAGTCGGAAACGCTATTAGTTCCGTTAGTTACTATTAACTTAACTACGTCACCCGCTATCAATTCTATATCTTCAAAAACTATATCCTCATTATAATAAGTGTACCAAGTTCTTTTTTTTGCTTGTATATCGCCATTTAAGTCTATCTTAAATATAGCCTTGTTCTCCCCGCTAAAGGTAACTCTCCGTAAGAAGAGTTTCTTATCTACTGGAACAGTATAGAGTACGATGTCACTCGTAGCACTACCAGCTAAGGCAAGTATCTCGTTGTAGGAATTAACCATCTGACCGGATATGCCTACATCTACTACAGGGATAGGAGAGTCGGTACCGTTACCGACGAGAACTTCTCTTGCCGTTTTGCCATCCCCTCTAGTGGGCGATTGGACGAACGAGCGATGTTCTCTATCTCTTATATTTCCTGGGATTGCCATATAACCCCTACTTTTCTGTTTTGCTTAGTTGTTCTTTAATCATCTCTTGCGTGGACATCTTCTCGTAGAAGAAAGCCAGCCACTTACCTTTAGTAGATCTTGGCGGGTGTATATCATAGATAACCTTCCCGCCTAGTCTTACGTTATTAGCAAGCATGAAAGCACGTAACTCGTCAAAGTTACGTGCTTCTAGTTTGTTTGGTATTTCGTAAAAACGATCCAAGTAATAACCTAGTCTGCTAATTTAGCACATAGAGGAGATTTACCAGCAACGCCTGCATGCTTAGGAGTACTTTCTCCAAGTTGCATACCTTTAACTCCAAATAATTGATCTACAGCTTGAAGCATTGCTCCCGTTCCGTATTCAATTTTCTTTTGTTCGTCAAAGCTTGGGCTTCTTTGAAATCCAATTGCACATGCTTCTTTTTCAAACATGATAGCTTGCTGATAACCATTCCCTAGATCATCCATTTCCGCTGAGTTATGGATAAGTACTGGAATGTTATAAACACGTCCGATAACTCCTGAAGGAATTACAGCCGATCCATAAACTTCTGCTCTAGTAAATTCGTTAATTTTAAGCATTGATTCTTCCTGACTTGGAGAGATAAACATTGCAACATCATTCATGTTTGCATTGTTCTCGATTAAGTATCTACGCATCTCTAAAACCATATCTCTATCAAGATTGGCAGGAGAGGCCGCATTTACTGATAAAGAAGCTACAGCAAGAAGCTCTTTGATTAGTTCATCATCAACAAAACGTGCATGAGCTGAAGCTGCTCTGATAGCCGCTTCCGATTGAAAATCAATCGTTGATTGAATCTCATCGTTAGAGTCTACTAGCCAAGAGATATAAGCTCTCTTATCTAGTGAAAGAGTATCAATGCTTGCAGATAGATCTTGGATCGTACCCGCAACCGCAGAAGCTCTTTCTTCTACTGTGAATCCTGAAAGCTTAGGGAAAGAAATACTTTTCATTCCTTTGCCAGCGAATGAACTTACGTCCATTACATAGTTAGAAAGAAATGATCTTTCTCTTAATTCTCTTAATACCGCCGCAGCGATAATGTCTTGCTTAGTTGGAGCAAGTTGTGTGTTGCCTGTAACAGCCATCTTTAACCTTCCTTGTTATTTTGTTAACGATTAATTCTTTTAAGTCCTGTATCTGCCGCTAGGGACATAAGTTCTTCTTGACTCATATCAGATAACGCCTTTTGTTTTACTGGTTTATTGTTTGGTTTACTGTTAGGTACTCCATCGACAATATTAACCTTCTTATTAAAAAATCCTAGATGTTCATAGTTCTTGCGGTACTTATCTACAATACTATTAATATCTTCTTTATTAGCTCTGAACTTATCGTCCAGCTCTATAATGTCAATGTCGCTTCTTTCAACTAATCGGTAGAAAGTTTCAGGATCAGTACAGCCTAGTTTAGAGGCTACTGTTTTAATAGCATCCTCGATCTTACCTTCTGCAAAGCTAACTTCCGACTTAGCTACAGACTGTTTTAATTGTCTGTTCTCCCCCTTTAGTTTAGCGATAACTTCTTGCAAGTTTCCGGCTTGTTCTTGTTCTTTGAGTTTGTACTCGTCTAACTCATCTCGTAGACTTTTAGCCTCACTCTTAAACTTAAACATATCACGTCGATAATCATCGGCGGGATTCTGTACAGCCTCTACTTTCTTTTCGTTGATTCCATCGTCGGTACTACCGTCGTTTGTTTGGTCACTGACCTTGACATTTCCTTCCATTTTACTTCCTTTAGTTGTTGAGTGTCAAATACTCTAAATTATCTTAGTTTCCTCAATAGTGTATCTTGTATAAATTGAGTCATTTTATCTATAGTTGCGTCGTCAACTTCTATATAGTCATATCCTAGCGATTCTAATCCTGACTGTATAGCTGAATATGCTGACCTAGTTGAACCTATTTTTTTCTTCTTGCCTTGGTATTTCTTATGCTTCTTATTGGATTGTGCAAACTCAAAAGTAGCCTTGCCGCCTTTGAAATTAGCCTTAACATTGCCGGCTAGATCGTTTAATAGCTCTCCCGTAAAGATAGCTTTAATCTTGCCGGAGTTATAATCCTTATCTACTTTGTTATATCTCTCTAGGTATTTTCGAATCTTGGCTGTACTAGGCGCAGGAGATCCGAAAGATTGAGTCCTAATATAGTCTACTAGGATTTCTCCTAGCCCTGATCTGACACTAGGATCTCTAAGGATCTCAGTGATCCGCTTTCTCAGATCTACCGTTATCTCTTTTAGGTTAGTTAGTATTAGCCTAGCCATCTCTCTCCAAAACTAAGGTAGCTAATAGGGCTTTAAGCTCGGCTAATGTCCTGCGTCTAGGCTCTTCGGCTTTAGCACTTATCCCAATATCTTTAGCTATCTTATCGGCTTCTAGTCTAGTGATCCCGAAAAACTCTCTCTTAGGTAGGAAGCCGCCGCCTGTATTATGTCCATGTGACTTAGCCGCCTCTTCCCCTCCCGTTATTCCTATCTTGACCTTATCTCTAGTAGATCCTGTCTCCTTGATTGCGCCCAACATGCCGCCGTCTAGGAATAGATCTACAGATTCTCGACTAACGCCTTTCTTATCTGCATAGGCTTCTGAGTATTTAGTAAAGTCTCTACCGTCTATATCATTCCCGTCTAATGTTCTTTCGTTTATTAACTGTATAGCCATATCAGCGAATACTTTTTTCTCGCCTTGACTAGGTGTACGCTTTAGGAGAGTCCGTAAGTTGATCTCCTGCTCAGATTTATCTACTGAGATCTTTCGTTTTCCTGCGAGATCAGCCATTACTCTTCCTCGTTCTCGTTCTCGTCCTCGTCCTCGTCCTCGTCCTCGTCCTCGTCCTCGTCCTCTTTAGACGCTCCGAATGCGGTAGGCATTAAGGATTGCATATCGAAAGGAGCGTTTTCGTCTTTGATGTCTTGAAGCATCTCCTTTGCTTTATCCCTGTCTTCTACTCCTGTCATCTTCATAATAGCGTCTACCTTAGACATAATGCCTAGATCGATCTTCTCTTTGAAGTTTAGGAGCATCTCCCCTTCTGTCTGAATCATCTCAGGTTGATGATACTTAACGTCTATTGCAGCGTCTTCGTTAACTAACCCTAATTTATACTTAGGATCTAGCGTATCGCTATTAGCTAACACACGTTGCCACGCTAAGACTATCTCGAAGATCTTGTCTTCTGCATCTCTATAACGGTCATAGTCATCTTGATGCGCTTCTACTCTCGATACTGATGCGATGAATCGGTCAATACCTGATGCATACTTCTCTGACTGTCCTGAAGAGTTAACGACTTCTGAGCCTAACCCTTCGGCAGTAGTAAAATAGTTTAATGATTTATCTATCGCTTCGCTGATCTCGCCTATTGAACTCCTAGGAGAAGCGAACTCAAATGATACTTCCTTATCTGGATCGTCAGTCGGTAGCTTCATAAGCATAGCAGGACCGATGACCTGTACTTCAGGTTGTAGCTCACTAGGAGCTTTCAGTATCCCTACTGCGTATCCATTCATCTTCATATTGTTGTTAAGATCAGATAGAGAAGCATTGAATTGAATAGTGAAATCGGTCAATGTGTTAGAAGGTCTAACGAAATACTCGAAGTCCTTTTCTCTAGCTACCTCGAAGAAAGGTAAGATACCCTCTTGAGATAGTGGGCTAACTATATCAACATCGTCAGAAGGCTCGCCTGTATCAGGATCGATGACCTCGCCTACTCCATTCATCATGAAGTTGTAGATGTCGCCTTCTTGCTTAATCCATACGATGTATTTTTCTATATATTTTTTGTATTGGTAATCATCAGCTAACTCATTATCATATAGCTCTGATGCGCTCGATCTCATTGAGTCTGGTCTAACGCCTGTAGCTGTATCTATGCGGCTATCTTCATAAGCCTTTTCTATATAGTTAGCTCTATCAAATACGCTAATGATAAACCCTTTAGCATATTCGGGATCTTCTAGATCAGGGATAGCGTCAATCTGATGCATCTTGAACACTCTACAGCATAGCTTTCCGCCTTTAGGTACGATCTGCCCAATGGATTGACCTTGATATACATAAGACTTATTTGATTGGTTAAGCTTTTGATTAGCTTTCATATCTCGCATAACGAGATTCATTGTATCTAATTGATCATCTGATAATTCGCTATAGATTCTCTCAGGCGGCTTATTATAGATAGTCGCTTTCTTATCGGCGATACGTTTTAGTAAGTTGATAGATGATACTATCGGCATTTCTTTAACAGATTCCTTATAGAATTGACCTTCTAAGTATTCCCTAACGTATTGATCAAACCTACCACCGTAAGTCTCACTAGATCTTAATGACCATTGCTTACGTGCTTTGGTATTCTCTGAATTGAGGGATTGAATCAGTTTGCTTCTATCTTCTTGTTTGTTTATGTCCATGGTCCTACCTATATGTTTGTATGCTAATTGGTTTAATATTATTACCTATTGGATCTAAATGCCATAATGCGTATGTCAAAGAATCTGAAACGTGAGAAAGCATAGGATTTGTTTTCTGATCTATCTTGTTATCCTTCCAAGCTACTTTCTCTAAATCATTAATAAGCTTCTTGCATCTAGGATGCACGATCACCCTACCGGATGTAAACAAACGATTAGCGTTATTTACCCGATCAGTTACGAATGGATTTCTTACACTTGGAATCTTAAACCCTGCATCCTTTAGGATATCGTGGTCCGATCGTCCTGATGTCTTTCTATTCTTACCCGTGCTATCTGGTATTACGACACCGAAGAACTTACGTTTCTTCAGCTCATCTACCATTCTATACGTGTCAGAGTTTTCTAAAAAGACTTCATCATATACGTAGAATATATTGTTAACGTATTTGATAATAGTAGCCGTCATAGGATTAACATTGAAGTCCATCCCGATATAAACAGTTCCATGCTTAGGAAGGACTAACTCTTTGACGTGTTCTTCTCTATTGAACCCGTAATAGATTTGACCATCTGACTCGTCTGAGTACTCTCCTAATAGGAAACGCTTTCTCTCGGCTTCGGGCATTGTCTTTAATAGTGCTATATATTCATCATCGATATTGTCTAAGTTATCTGAAGGATTCATCCTTATAGATACATATTGCTCGGGATCTAGGAGAGGCTCATCATCTACTGGATTGAGCTTCTTTTCAAATAACCAGTAACTCCAATGAGTCTTTACCGGCGGGTTTTGATCGTAATAAGTTTTCTTAGCAAGCCCGTTCCTTTGCGCCAAACGAGTACGAGCCATCTGAATGGAACTATAGTCGAGTTGTGAACATTCATTAAAATACAATGTAGAGTATTCATTACCAAGAATCTTCTCGGTACGATCTTTCGAGTCAAGTCCTCCGATCCATATTTCTGATCCATTAGGTAGTCTCCAATAGTAATCCGTGCCATGTGCTTTAAATGGTATATCAGGGAAAGCAATAGCGAATAATTTAGGGAATGTATCTAACCACAATGAGCGTTTAGCAGCGTTGAACTTCTCTCTCAATATACAGTGACGACTATTAGGCTCCATGATAGCCCGCATAGTTACTGCCCAGCATGCGAAGAATGTTTTACCTGATCTAGAGCCACCATATAACATGATGTTCTTAGCCGGTCCTATACATAAATCGAGAGCGTCCGATTGCTTATCGGTTAGCTTAAAGTTTTGAAGCTCGGTCATCAGTCAACACTACTTTGATCTCTTTGACCTCTTCTACATCTTTGACTTCTCTGTAGTCTGTACAGTTAGACATTAGTAGTCGAGTTATAGAGGCGTTATACGTACCAAATAACCCATGATTGATAAGTTTCTTAGCCTGTTTAGCCTTAGATTTCTTATATGCCTCGGAGAATGGCTTATGCACCTTACACCATTCGTAGAATGTATCGGTGCATATGTCCTGCTCTGAGCAGAAACCCTCTACTATAGGAAACTCGTTTGGAGTCTTAACGCTAACCGTCACCACACCTTTGGGGGTAGCGACTTCCTGATCTTCATATATGAACATAGGGCGAGAGTAAAACTCTAGTAATAATTTAGGCATTTCATTGTGATACTTGGTCGGTTGACCTACGGTTTTCTTTGTTTCTTCCATAATCCCCACGGAGTTTTATGTTTTAAGCACAGCTCTATGAGTTAATACTAAGATCGTACTTTCTTTATGTCAATAACTATAGGGCATTGGGGCTTCAATATGCACTACTTTTGCTGTTTATTGTGCATAATGCAAAAAACCCCCCCGTAATGGGGAGGGCTAAAGTCTTAAACTGCGGATCGTTGGCACAAAAACAGCCTAAGACCTTACTGATAACTCTAAAATTTCTTTTTTGATTTGTCTTAGATCTCTAATACTGTCTTTAATAGCGTCTTGGTTAACTAAATTTAGGTTGATGTCTCTATTTTCCCACTTAAATATGCAATAGAATGAGCTATCTAACATGGCGTTTTCTAACCCCGAGATGTTCTCATCTACCTTATTGTAAAGATCTAGTAACTTGTCTAACTGACTTGGTGCTTCTTTCGGATCGGGTAAGGTATGCCATTCCATAATTGTGCCTCCTATGGTGTTAAATTGATGCCCGATAGTACGATAACTCCCCTCGTTATTCAAGCTAATTCTCATATAAATTGCCCTCGTAAATGCACTTATAATTGATAATGTGCAATAGGTTATTAAACCATGTACCATCATCTAATACGGTTGTAACGGAGAAGCCTAATGCCCATTGATGATGATTTTTTACATATTGCATCACCGGATGCGTGGAGTCGCCTAACCATCCGTTTGAAATCCCCCGATAGTTCTCTCCATGAATCGTCACGACTTGAGCTTCTTGTATTCGGTGTGTATGACCAAAAATTAATGAGTGCATTGCTTTCTCTACGCTGTTCTGTGCTACATGCTTTCCTCCGGCTAAGGGCTCATGACGTGCAATTAGTTTGGAACCCAAAACAGGATGCTTTTGATTTGGGCAATACGGTACAAACTCCCATCCTAATAAGTCTAATTCTAGAACTATGCGAGTATCCACAAAGCCATACAGATCAGGACATCGAGAATTAATATATCTTGCCATCCTGTATTCGTGATTCCCCTCTATATAAACTTTCTTAGCATTAGGGAATAATCTATTAAGTTGTTTTAATCTTTTAACGACTTCAAATATTTCGTCTTGTAGTTGTTCGGTGACAGCCGAATCTCGTCCATGACTAGAGAGAGAATAAAAATCTGCATAGTCTCCGAGTATGACTATCTCATCAGGATCTACGTCCTTTGCTACTGCTAACATTAATTCGTAAGCTCGTTTATCTTCATAGGGGATGTGGCAATCGGGGATCACTAGGGCTTTCTTAATCATAAATACCATCCTTGGCTAAATATTAATTAACTAAATGGTAGATTTATTTATTTAGAAAGTAAAAACCCGCTTCGACGGTAAGGAGACACAAACACACAAACCGAAGCGGGATACCCTGAGAGAGGTTGGCTATATGGTATTAACAATTAAAGTATTTTTCAAGAAGTATTATAGTCGTTTGAAGATTGACAAGGGCTAGACTTGTCTCGACATCATCCTCTAAACATAAGACATATTCTTCACATATCCTAAGTATTTCAATGACATGCTCCCCGTCTTCGGATTCCCAAAGCTCTTTAGCTAGTCGATCAATATTTCTTTGTATGCGCTCGTCTGAAGTTGTAGGGAACTTTAGTAGTTTTAAATCGCTCATGTGATATCACCTCATAAATGATGATATCACTGACGATATTCATGAGAAATTAGACTAGTTTAGTGTAGTAAATTTCTTCAGCCATGAAGCAAAAAGGATGCTTTTTAGGGAAATAAGTGCGTATAGCTGCTAAGAAATCGGTAATTCCTGCGATATCTTCTCCTAATACTCTACCTCTTATGTAGTCTTTAATTACTGAGTCGTCTTTTCCTTCGTGCTTCTTGGATAGTTTAAAGGCTAATCGTTGTATCCAATTAGTAGAGTACCACTTAGAAGCCTCGACATAATAGTATTGATTAGCCCACGGATGCCATCTTCTTAAAGTTGTTTTCTTCTTATAGTCGTCATAGGTCCATGAGTGACCAGCTCCCCATTCTACTATCTCCATTCTCTCGTCAGGATTAGCGAAGTAAGTTATCCCTACATATTCATCCTTAGAAATATAGTTCCACTCTTCACCACTTGGATGATCTTCAGGATATGCATTGGCTCCGAAAGGTTGTCTAGAATATAATCCCGCCTCTACCCTACAGTTTTTTAATACTTCATTCCTATAGAAAGACTTATACATAATAGACGATACAGCTCCCTCTTTAAGTTCAAGTAAGCAAGCGAAGATTGCGCTAAAGTAGTGAGGATTTTCATGCCCATAATCTCCGAAGTCTCTTAGGGATCTAGGTTTAAGATCTGGTCTAAGGTATTCGTCAAAGTACTTTCCTAAATTACTCTCGCACATAACTGCAATATGTTCATGATGGTATTTGTAATGCTTAAACATGTTTTCTCCAATCTATACTAATTATCGTATATTATTATTTTATACTAATTTCCGTATCCCAGATACATGCATAATTATTTACTAACCAAAATACCACTATCATCCAATTCATCCTTTTTATATAATTTGTTGTAAAGTTGTTGAGAATCTCTAAAATCACATTCGAGAATAATGCTTAGAATGTAATCTGCCCACATGTATCCTCCAGCACTTTCCTTTGCACAATATCTAGCAATTTCATTTAACTTTTCTTTTTTATACATCTATTCCCCCTCATCTTTTAATATACGAATTAGTAACATAAAATTAATGTCCCATTGCTCTTTTTTAGCATAAGTATAAGCATAAGCAGAATAAGCATAAGCATAAGCATAAGCATAAGCAGAAGCATCAGCAGCATAAGAAGCAGCAGCATCATCATCAGAAGCCGCAGCCGCAGCCGCAGAAGCAGCATCAACATCATAAGAAGTAGAAGAGGCAGCATAAGCAGCGGCATCAGAAGCCGCACGTCTTTTTATTAATAATTCATCTAACGATATTAAGCCTAACAAGAAATCTTTATTAGCTTTTAAGCACTCATTAACCCTATTATCTTTAGGGTATTTTTTATTGTAAATATGAGCAACTGACTTCGCACATTCTAATGACCACCATTTTAAAATATTAACATCAACCATTCTCCTTATTAGCCACGCTTTATCGTTATGAGGGATATGTTCTAACTCTAAAAACTCAACCATCGTCATATCAAAATCAGGATAATACTTGACTAAGTTTTCGTAACCACTTCTGCATGGGTCGAGTTTCTTAATATCTTCTAGTGTTATTTTTTCCATCTACTCCCCCTCATCTTCTAATATACAAATTAGCAACATAAAATTAATGTTCCATTGCTCTTTTTTAGCAGCATAAGCAGCATCAGAAGAATAAGTAGCATAAGCATCAGAAGCAGCATAGGCAGCATCATAAGCAGCATCAGAAGTAGAAGCATAAGCAGCATCAGAAGAAGCATAAGCAGAATAAGCAGCATCAGCAGCATAAGCATCAGAAGCACCAACAGCATCATAAGCCGCACGTCTTTTTATTAATAATTCATCTAGTGATATTGAACCTAGTAAGAAATCTTTATTAGCTTTTAAGCAATCATTAACCATATTATCGTTAGGGTATTTTTTATTGTAAATATGAGCGACTGACTTCGCACATTCTAATGACCACCATTTTAAAATATTACCATCAACCATTTTTCTTATTAGCCATTCTTTATCGTCATCAGGGATGTGCTCTAACTCTAAAAACTCAACCATCGTCATATTAAAATCAGGATAATACTTGACTAAGTTTTCGTACCCACTTGTGCATGGGTCGAGTTTCTTAATATCTTCTAGTGTTATTTTTTT
>Ga0222672_1000188_pt1 | contig 33124 bp, 32 predicted proteins | sample AntAcemetagen799_FD_179810 | JGI IMG/M metagenome (GOLD analysis project Ga0222672, IMG submission 179810) | Saline water microbial communities from Ace Lake, Antarctica - #799 | ecosystem: Environmental > Aquatic > Non-marine Saline and Alkaline > Saline | place: Antarctica: Ace Lake...
CGTCTGGAAGTCCGTTCCTGAGGGTGAAAGTGCAAAAAGACGGGCACGGGCACCTTCAAGTGGGCGGTGACAGCAGCTACCGCTATCTTCCCGGTGCTGCAGAAACCTTGGTTCCCCAGGGGTGGAGAAAACCCACTAACAAGTATCAGCATGGGTTCACCTCTCCACTACCCGCGGGCTTTACTTTCACGCAGGCTCTCCACCGGGGGCTCTCTGCGTTGACGTCGGCGGTGGAATACAGCAGCGACGACTATCTGCTTATCCACGGCGAAGCCGCGGGCACTATGTCGTTCCTCGACGGGTTTCATCCGACCCCTAAAGGGCAGCTTATTTATCACCACCTGCCGGTTACCGAGGAGGTACGTGCCGCCCTTCAGGCCAGAATGGACCCGTTTGGTGGATATTGTCCCAAGAATGTGGACCTCACCGCAGAAGACCGCGAGGCCTTCATCACACGCCATAAGACCCTCGCCTCCATTCACGACTGGACGGACGACATGATCCAAGAAGCAATTGTTCACGGCGCCTAGGGAAGCCTTGTTTGACAGTGCCGAAGAAATATTGGGCTTGGCGCTCCGAATCCCCAGGTCACGCTCCTCCTCGGTGAGTGGTGGTGGGTGCTCTCGATCTCTCCCGCGTTACGGGCGAAGTTGTGTGCGCTCCGTTGACTGGGGTTCTGGTTCGGAGCCCGCGGGTCATCGCTGACCGCAGCTGCGGCGGGGTGCAGTGGTCACTCGGGGGACGCAGTGTTTGCTTGGCGTAGAAAACGTCCCACAGTCACTGCTGCCTGAGCGACAAGCCAAAGAAAGAGCCTGCGCGGGTGCTTTTTGGTGAGGGAAAGTGTTCTGTGGGTTATTTATCGCTCTTGAAGATACGTCCTGCGACACGAATGATGGAGGCGCGGGGGATAAAGGCTTGGACACCACTCATCATTTTGTTGGTTCGTCCCACCACCACGCTCGGTGGTGACTTCTTCTTTTCGAGTGCCTTAAAGGCTGTGTCGACGACATCACTTACGGGGGCTAGAACACTGCTAGCGACCCTTCCGCCGGCAACCTCAAAGAACTCTGTGGCGGTGCCACCGGGGGAGAGCGCCAGGGCTTTCACCCCTGTGCCCTCAAGTTCACCCCAGAGGGCTTCGGTGAAGGAGAGAACATACGCTTTGGTAGCGGCATAGATGGCCATGTTGGGAATGGGTTGGTAAGCGGCGGTCGAGGCAACATTAATGATGGTTCCCACTTTTCGACCCACCATTGCGGGAACGAAGATGTTCGTGAGTTGCGTCAGCGCGAGAACGTTGAGGTTGATTTCGTCAGTGAGTACCCCAAGGTCTTCATTGGCAACCAAGCCAATGTGGCCAAAGCCCGCGTTGTTGACCAGAATGTCGACTTTGGCGGAGCCGATTTTCTTGGCGAGGCCGGCGGCGCCATCTGATTTGGAGAGGTCAGCGTCGATGACAGTGACCTCCACGGTGTGGAGGGCGCGTATTTCTTCGGCAAGCGTCTCAAGCCGATCGCGTCGACGCGCCACGATAATCAGATGTGCACCCCGGGCAGCAAACTCTCGGGCAAACGCGGCGCCAATTCCACTGCTGGCACCCGTAATAAGGGCTGTTTGATTGTGATAACTCATAGATGAAGGTTAACAGCCGCTCCTATGGGCGTGATGTCACATCGGCATCAGACGAAGCAGTCTCCCTGCTTTTTCACCTCAGGGATTTGGCTCGCTCCGTGTTCCAGGAAGTGGGTTAGAGGCTCAGTGAGATCCCAGCAATGATAATCACGAAGAGCAAAAATCCTGCAAAGGATACCCATCCGAGGATGATGCCGGCGATGGCAAGTCCCGAGCCGGCCTCTTGGGTGCGCTTGATCTGGCTGAGTGCCACGTGGCCGAGAATGGCCCCGACGATACTGAATCCGAGGATGGAAAGAATCAATGACGCAATGGCGAGCCCGTTGGTGCGCACGGCAACAGCTGGTTGAGACACGGGTGTCTTCCTTCCGATAAAGGCTCAGGGACCAAATATAGCGCGGTGGCCTTGTTCTTGCTACCTCGCCTCCCGGGAATTCTTCCCGTGGTCGAGAACGTGTGGCGCGTATCCTCGGGGATTCCCTGTGAGCGACAGATAGTCCTGCGGGAGCTCCCGCACCTGCCGGCATGCGCAATCACGCGGAGCAGGATTAATCTTCTTTGGCGTGACAGGCATCCTTCTCACTCACATGGACGCGGCATCAAACTCGGCGCACTTCATCAACGCGCGAGCGGGTGGTGCTCCATCAGGAGACCCCGGGCCTGAGTGAGCCGCGAGCACACTGACGGGGGCGGTAGATTGATGCATGTATCACCGTGGGGGCAATGAACAAGGAGGTTTTCTGCCATGAGCAAGAATCAGAAGACAATTGTGGCGATTGCGACAGCTCAGCCGGGGAAAGAAGCGGAACTCAAGGCCCGCATTGAAGGGGTTGCCCGCGCATCGTGGGAGGAGCCCGGGGTCATCACCTACGCTGTCCACGATTTGCTGGGAAGCCCTGGCCAGTTCATGTTGGTCGAGGTCTACGCTTCCGACGCCGCGTTCGAAGCGCACTTGGCCACGGCGCACGTCACAGCTTTCATTGCAGATTGGCCTGATTTGGTGCAGCGGGACCTGGACGTTTTTGAGGGCAGAGCCGCTGACTTTGCCACTGGGGAGAAAGGACTCCTCTAGATGGCAATTGAGTCCTCGGGCAACGAGATCGGATCTACGCTGCCCGAATGGGTGTTGCTCGACTCTCAAGCGCAAGCCGTTCACATCAAAGAAGCGGAATCGGCAGCAGTCCTGATTGCGTTTGTTTGAAATCACTGCCCCTCTGTTCAGCGCATTGAATCTGCTTTCGGAGGGATGGTGGCGCGATATTCAAAACAGGGTCGGTCTTCCCAATCTGGGCGTGATGAGCCATGATGTCGCGGAATAGCTTGAGGACGGCACCGCGGGCATGAAAGCTCAGTTCAATCGTGCCGGGTGGGATACGCCCTACCTGGTTGATACCAATCAGGCTTTCGCCCCGGACCTTGGTGGGATGTGTACCACCGATTTTTTCCTGTTCCATCGTGATTTCTCGCTCACCTATCGCGGGGCTTCGAGGCGTCTTCACCCAAGAACGGCATAGATGTCACCGGAGACATGTCAAGAGATGCCATCATGCATACCTAGGAAGGCTTGCCCACGCCGCTTCCCCATCGCCCCGCGACGGGGGGTGGGATTAAGTGGTTAGTCGGCAACAATCGACGCCCCAACTAAAAATGGGTCGCGAGCTAGAGTGAGACGCATGAAACTTCCTGAACCCACCATCCTTGAGCCAACGTCCGTCCCCGCACTGCGGTGGGGCATCATCGGGCCCGGCGATATTGCCGCTGTTTTTGTCTCCTCTGTCCATGGGCACACCGCGCAACGCTGTGTGGCGGTGGCGTCTCGGACGCCGGGGAAAGCGGAGACGTTTGCCGCTCAGCACGGTATCGAAAATGTTGCCCCTGACTACCAAGCTTTGGTGGACCGACCAGACGTCGATGTTGTGTATATTTCCAGCCATCCCGGTGATCACAAAGAGCACGCTCTCTTGGCCATTGCAGCGGGCAAGCATGTTCTGGTGGAAAAGCCCATAACGCTGAAGGCCGATGATGCCCGCGAGGTCCTGTCCGCTGGCAAAGCCCGCGGCGTCCTGGTGATGGAAGCAATGTGGACGCGGTATTTACCGCAATCCACCATCATTCGTTCCCTGCTCGAAGAAGGGTCCCTCGGTAGCCCAGAGTTGTTCATGGGGCAGTTTTGCTTGGACCTCAAGCGCCTAGACCGTCTCTGGGCGCCAGGTGGCGGGGGAGTCACGTTTGACCTCGGAATTTACCCGGTAGCGATGGCTCAGCAGTTCCTGGGTAACCCTATTCTCGTCCAAGCATCTGGCAGAAACCACCCCGGTGGAGCAAACGAAGAAGCTCGAGTCCACCTGGAGTATGCCAACGGTTCTCGGGCAACGATTGTGATTTCAGGTATTGCTTCCTCACTGCAGAACGCGACCTGTTCTTTTGAGGAGGGGCTCGTTGTTGTAGAGGCACCTTTCTTCGTGCCGTCTGGAGTATCTCTGCTGGGCAAGGATATTTATGACGAAGGTGACCACTGGGTCGACACCACGAAGGTGCAAGGGCACCAAGGTTTGAGCTATCAAGCCACATGGCTCGCACACTACGCTTCGCAGGGCCTAGTGGAATCGCCTGTTCATACTCACGACGACACGATTGCCATCATCGATGTTCTCGAGAAGATAGTGGACCTGATCGAGTCATAGCGCTGAGTGCGCTACGAGATCACCAGGTCCAGGCCCGAGAGAGCGTCCGTCTGCCACACAGGTCACTCCCAGACGAGGAAACAACCTCCACGGAAGACCCTCTCAGCCTCGGAGCGGTAGGTCAGAACAGGATCTGGCCGACCGCCCGGGGTATGGAACCTAGAGAATGTTGACCGTGCCGACCAAGTTGACCTTGATGCCCATGCGATCGAGCATGGCCGCCTTAGTCACGAGGGCTTTATCTGCCGTGGCGGAGTCAGGCGCGTAGACCATCTGAACGTGGTTTGCTTTGTGCCGGGCCATGAATTGGTCGCGGGTCACGTCGTGAAGCACCACGTGGGCGATGGGCCACTCGGGGTTCGTCGCATCCTTTCTGCGTTGGGTTTCTTCCGCGGGGAGCGACACAACTGTTCCACGGAAAATATCGACTTGCAAAATTCCACCCGCAATGAAGACCCGGGAAAGGACTATTTCCCCGGGAATCGAAATACCGTTGATGGTCGAGCCCCCGGCGGGAAAAAAGACGGGACTCTGTCGCCACCCTTCTGCGTTTTCCCAACCGCCCAAATGTGATGCGGGTACTGAACCTGAAATTTCGTATACCCATACGAAGTCGCCACCAAATTCTTCACCCCAGCGCACATCGTGCAGGGTGTTATCGGGCACTAGCCCCATGGCTCGCCAGACTCGGTCAGTAACCAGGGAGTCCACTGCGACCCCCTCATCCGCCTCGTTGAAGTGGGGCATGGCCCGTCCGGGGAAGAGCTCCCTTCCTCCCTCACGGGACATCACGGGTGGTCGATCAGTGGTGTTGAGGATACCTTCGGCAAGGTCAGAGGCGGGGACAAGATCCTTCAATCCCTGCTGATACTGGATTCCCACCGCGTCAAGACCAAAATCGTCCGCAATGCGCAGGACTGCAACGTACATCTTGCACTGCCAGCGAACCTGTTCTTGGGTCAACTCTGTCTTATCGTCGGTCCCGAAGCGGAAAGTCATCCCCCGTTTTTGTAGCCAGGCACTGACCGTGTCCGCTTCCGCATCGTCCACCATCAGCATTTCAGCGTAGAGAGCAGACTGAGACAGCCGTTCCTTGTAAATACCCGTGGGGTTGAGCAATTCGTCGTCAATGATGGCGTTGTACATTCCCATACACCCCTCGTCGAAGACGCCGATGAGTGCCTTGTCCATTAGGAGCTCGTCGCCCAAGGCCTGACCGAGAGCCACCTCCGGGGTAGCAGGAAGCTTGAGGAGAGGGCGAACGTGTGAATCATCGTGGACAATGTGGCCTGTTTCCACCCATTCATTCAGTCGAGCGATAAACCACTCGTCTGTGAAGTCCACGGACCAAACCGTGGAGAAATCGACGCCCATTTTTGTCATCCCGGCGTTAAGACCAAGGAGACCTACCAAGCCTGGCCAGTCACCAGCAAAATTTGCGACTGTCAAAATGGGGCCCTTGTGGGAGCGAAGTCCTGCAAGGACGTGGTGCGAATACTGCCAGACGGCCTCGGCCACGATCAGAGGCGCATCCACGGGGATGTTCTTGAACACCTCGAGGCCCATGCGCTGGCTAGAGATAAAACCGTGGCCGGTGAGGGGGTCTACTCCGTTGGCTCGGATGACGGACCAGCCAAGGTCGCCAAGCGCTTTAGTGACATCAGATTCCATTTGGGACTGAATCTTCCACCCAGCGGTGTTGGCCGACTCACGAAGATCCCCATTGGCAATCAAATAGGCCGTCGCAGGGGTGAGTGCGGGGCGGGGCGTAACGGTGGGTGTGATGTAGGTGCTCATGATGGATTTCCTTCCATTCGTTGGTGTGCCGCGAGGGTGTGGACGATGGGGGCTGTAGCAACGTAGAGATCGCGGTAGAGGGCGTAAAGGTCGTCGTAGACGATGGAGTGAGCTGCAATCGGCTCAACCGTTCGCACAACGGGGTTCCACTGGGCGATGTCCGGGGACCCTGCCGACCCACCCACGGCTGCTGCGGCAAGGAAGGCCGCGCCATAACTGGCACCCACCGTAGTGCGGGGAACTTCCTGGGGGAGACCCGTTACATCGGAAACAATTTGAAGCCACAGGTCGCCTTGGGCGCCTCCGCCCACGGCGACAACGCGTTGGATGTTGGCTCCCGCTGCGCGCATCGTCTCAATGTTGTGGCGGACCCCGAAAGCTGTGGCCTCTAGTGCCGCCCGATAGATGTCCCCTCTGCCGTGACTCAGAGTCAATCCGGCAATGACTCCCCTGGCATCCGGATCAAGAATCGGGGTCCTTTCGCCGGCAAAGTAGGGGAGCATCAGAAGTCCGCGTGCTCCGACCGGCGACTCTGACGCTTCGGCGAGGAGCTGCGGGAAATCAGCACCGGTGAGGTCTTTTACCCACGCGGTGAGAGCTCCAGATGTGGCGAGGCCGCCCGCAAGATTGCGGGAACCCGGAAATACACCGACCGTGGTCCACATCGACGGGGAGCGCAAGGTGTCTTCACCGGTGGCCACAAGAAACATGGTCGAGCCATACATCAGCATCAGATCGCCATTGTTGTGAGCATCAACACTGACAGCTTCATTCCAGGCATCAATTGTTCCGGCGATAACGGGAGTGCCTTCGGGAATTCCCGTGAGAGCCGCCGCTGCGGTGCTGACGGTGCCAATCACATCCCCGGCCCACCTCAGCTCTGGTTTCTCCAAGCCCGGGGCATATTGGTCCCACCAGGCATCATGCCAGCTCTCATCGTCCACTCGGTAGAGGGGCGTCATCTGGCTGGCTGATTGGTGGTCCAGAACGTATGCGCCAGTGAGTTTCCGTGCGAGGAAAGTAGCCGGCATGAAAAGCCGCTTCGCTGCCGCGTAGTGTTCTGGCTCTTCTTCTGCGATCCAGAGGATTTTCGGTGCTCCGGCCTGTGAGCTCAGAAGAGACCCGCCCACCTCGGCGAGACGGACATCGCCGAGCTCTGCTCGCATGCGGTCAACTTGTGCCGTTGCCCGGGTGTCAACGCCGTACAAAATTGCGGGTCGGACGGGCTGATCTTCGGCGTCGGCGAGCAGCACGCAGGGACCCATCCCACTCACTCCGACCGCGGCGATACTGATGTCATGGCCTTGCTTTTCAGACGTTGCGAGGAGCTCGCGCGACAGGGTGATGAATTCGTCCCACCAGAGGTCACCGTCCATTTCGACCCAGCCGGGTCGGGGCCGATTGACGGTGTGGTTCAGGGTCGCCGAAGCAAGAACCTCCCCGCTCACTGCGTCTGCGATGACGCCTTTGCTGCTCGAGGTTCCAATGTCAACGCCCATCGTGCAGGTGCGAACCACTGCTGAAATCCTTTGGTCAAATTGGTCTGATGTCTTGTCTGTGGTGCCTAGCGTAACCATTTATCTCCCTCGGTGCCAGACGGAGGTTGACGCCCTGGCCAAACTAGGTTTTCATGGGGAGTACGCGGCTCAAGGGCGCCCGTGCGATGTCCTTCTGGCCCCCCGCGATAGCCCTAATGCTCGCCGACTAACGCAAGAATGGAGTTCTATGACCACCGCCGAGAATGACATCAACCTGATTGCAACCTTTCGAGCACAAGAGGGAAAGGCCGAGCAGGTTCGCGACCTGATTGCGGGGTATGCGCACATTGTCCGCGAAGAGCCGGGCAACATTTTTTTTGAGGTCTACACCGCTGGTGCTGATAACTCGGCGTTTGTGATTGTCGAACGCTATGCCGATCAGGCAGCTTTTGACGCTCACCTGTCGGCTGAAGTGGGACAGCACCTCAACGTGACGCTGGGCGAAATGATTGAGGGTTCCGGTTCTGAGCTTCAGTTTCTCACGCGGCACGTCTAAGCGGAAAGTATCGCTAGATACCCAGAGCTGACTCCGCGAGAGTGCCAGCGCTACTGGGTCCTGGCTGCACCACGTGCCCTTCTAGGGGCAAGATGCGCTCGTGCACCGCGTCGAGAATGTCGTCGGGGGACACGAAGTACTCCCATTCCAATTCAGCAGGAGGGGTAATCCAGTTCCTGGCTCCGAGGACGCACACGGGTGCATCCAATTCGTCAAAGGCCTCTTGGCTCACCGTGGTCGCTACGGTGTTGAGCCAGCTTCCGCGAAGATTGGCGTCAGAAACACAAAGGAGGCGCCCGGTTTTGTGGACGGAGTCCACCAGGAGCCTGTAGTTGAAGGGGACCATCCACCGGGCATCAATGACTTCAACACTGACGCCATGGCGTTTCTCCAGCAGAGTGGCTGCGTCCAGGGCACGAGAGAGCGTGGCACCCACAGACAAAATCGTCAGGTCGGTTCCTTCTCGAACACGGTTTGGTTCACCCACGGGGGTCCGGTAGTACTCCGCGGGAACCCCCTCAGGGTGAAGCGTTTCCACCGTGTCATAGAGGCGTTGGCTTTCAAAAAAGACTACGGGGTCATTCGACGACAGAGCGGAGGCCAGCATTCCTTTGGCGTCACGGGCGGTGGCGGGAAAAGCGACCTTCAAGCCCGGCACGCTCGCGACCATCGAACTCCAATCTTGCGAGTGTTGCGCGCCATATTTGGCACCCACGGAGACCCGAACGACCAGAGGCAAGCTAATAAGCCCACCGGACATTGCCTGCCATTTTGCCATTTGGTTGAACAGTTCGTCCCCGGCTCTGCCAATAAAGTCGGCATACATCAACTCCACCACAGCGCGGCCACCGCTGAGTGCGTAGCCCACACCGGTGCCAACAATGGCGGCCTCAGAAATGGGTGCATTAAACAGGCGGTGACGGGGCACAAACTCTGTCAGTCCCCGATACACACCAAACGCTCCGCCCCAGTCCCGATTTTCCTCACCCCAGGCGGCAAGCCTGTTATCGGCAGCAAAGTGCTCCGCCAGCGCTTCAAAAAGCGCATCCCGGAAGGTGATAGCTTTCGCTCCACTGAGAACGGTGTCACCGTCTAGCCCACTGCGCGCTTTGCTCTGGAGCGCAACGTGGTGGGGGAGCTCGGACAAAGGCATGAGTGTCTCTCCCGGGGGAGCCTGGGACAGGTCAACGACATCATTGTTGAACATCATCGATGCGGGAACCAGGGGGTCCTCACGCAACGAAAGGCGTGGTGAGACGGTGTCATCAATCGCGACCACCAGTGCCTGGCGAACAGTGTCCTCCGCCCACTTCTTCCATTCACCCTCCGCCGCGCGCTCGATAACTTCGCCGGTGACGAGGTAGTCAACGTAGGCCTTAACGGGATCAAGCGCATTCCACGCTTCGACTTCCTCCTTGGAGCGATAGGACGAAGCGTCAGAGGGGGAGTGGCCAGAGAGACGATAGGTCTGACAGTCGATAAGCACGGGACCCTCGCCGCGGTCGATGATGTCGCGAGCGCGGACCATGGCGACGATAACGGCGAGGGGATTATTCCCATTCACGGTTTGAGCATGCATGCTCTCGGGGTTCACACCGGCACCCATTCGGGACACAAAGTCAAACGCCATCGTTTCGCCGATGGTCTGCCCTCCCATGCCATAGAAGTTGTTAACAATGAAAAAGACCACCGGTAAGCCGCCGCGGTGTTCCTCATCCATCAACGTGCGCAGTTGTCCCTGACTGGCAAAATTGAACGATTCCCACATTTGCCCTGTGCCAGTGGCTGCATCGCCGACACTGGCCACGACAATACCGGGCTTCGCCTGCAGCCTGTTGTAGAGGCCGGCACCCGTTGCCAGAGGGCCAGAACCACCGACAATGGCATTGTTGGGATAGATGCCCAGTGGGGGGAAAAACGCGTGCATGCTTCCGCCAAGGCCACGGTTGAAACCCGTTTTTCGACCAAAAGTCTCGGCTGTCATGCCATACATGAGGTAGTTGATGGCTTTTTGCTGGGCATCGTCGGAGTCGAGGGCGTTTGTGACGACCTCCCAGGTTGCACCACCACCCCATGCCTGAAGTGCCTCAATCAGCGCGGTGCTCTCCGTGGTGGAGATGGCAGCAAGGCCCTTTGCGAGGACTTCACCGTGGCTTCGGTGACTGCCAAAAACTTTGTCCTCCGCTCCCAACGTAAAGGCTTGCCCAACTGCAGCGGCTTCCTGTCCCATCGAGAGGTGAGCCGGGCCGAGGTGAACGTAGTCCACCCCGAGGTACGACCCTTGTCTTTTGATGCTGTCGAGCATGAGCTCAAACTCTCGGATCAGAATCATGTCCCGGGCAAGGGTCATGAGCTTGGCATCGCCTATGCTGCTTCGCTCAGCAGCCAGGTCGGGTTGGTAGGCATTAATAGGGATGGGGACGCTCGCCAACTCTGAGCGCAATTGCACGGCCTGGGGGTTAATAAAAAGGTCTTTGGTCATGATGTGTGATCCTGTCCGGTGTGGGGGAAAATCGAGCTAATGACGTCAATGTTTTCGATGGCGTCGCTGATGGCGGCGAGCGTGCGGGCGGCTTCTGCTCCATCGAGTGCGCGGTGGTCGAAGGTGAAAGACAGCGGCAACAGCGCGGGTACCGCAGGGGAGGGTTGGTGAATGGCGCCGACGCCCAAGATGCAACTTTGGGGGGTGTTCAATACGGGGGTAAACCAATGCACACCAAACATGCCGAGATTGGTGACGGTGAAGGTGCCGTCTGCCATGTCGTTGACAGCCATCGCACCCGCACGCGCTTTATCCACGAGTGCTGTGGTTGCTGCGCTGAGCTGTGGCAGAGACATAGCGTCTGCGTGTTTCACGACCGGCACAACGAGGGCGGCACCGGTATCGACGGCGACCCCCAAATTGACCGTGCTGTATTGCCGTATGCCCTCCCAGTCAAAGATGCTGTTTGCGGCCACATGGCGGGGCAACGTCTGTGCCACCGCAAAGTTGATGAGGTCGGACATGCTGATGCGGGGCAAACCCTGGGCGTCTCGGTAGCTGCGCAAGCGGTCGTAAAAAGAGGCCAGGGAATCTGCCGACGCGTATCGTGTCACCGTGACTTGTGCGCTGTCTTGGAGGGACTGCCCCATTCGCTGCGCGGTGATTTTTCTCGCCCCGCGCACCGCAACGGTGACAAATTGGCCCAAGCTGTCATGGGTCGAACTCGCCTCGGACACGTTGCGGGGGGAACGAGGCCCCTGGGGCGCAATCTCCTTGAGAACATCGGGAACGATGATGCGCCCTCCCGGACCGCTTCCCCGAACGCCCGCAAGATCAAGTCCATTCCTCTGGGCCAAAATGCGCGCCCGGGGGGATGCGGGAACTGCCCCGTGCTCATTCTCGATGAGAACAGAGGTGCCGGTTGACTCCGGCACAGATTCCGGTACGACCGGATGAGGGGCCTTCACTTCCTTTGCGCTGGAGTCTTCGAGGGGATCGTTCTCCACGATTTCTCCTGCATCTCCGATCACCAGCAGCACGGAGTGTTCGGGAAGCTCATCACCGACAGCGCATCTCACATCCAGAACGACCCCAGCTGAAGGGGCTTCGACCTCCACGGATGCTTTGGCGGTTTCCAGAACAGCCACGACGTCGCCTGCTGAGACAGTGGCGCCCAGCACGGCTTTGAGTTCGGCAAGAACCGCGTCTTCGCCGGCGTTGCCGGTGGCGGGGACACGAATTTCTGTGGACATGAGAATCTGCTCGTATGATTGGGATGCGCCCATATGAGCGCTACACTGAAGTTACACCAGTGTGCCGGTGGAGTCAAAAAAAAGGGGGGTGTCACAATGGCAACTGTGAGCGACGAAAAGAAATTCGAGTCCTCCGTCTCCAAGAGGGTACCTTTGGAGACCGCGTTGGTTGCCCGTTGGTATTACCTGGGTGGTAAGCAAAAAAGTGAAATTGCACAGGAGCTCGGGATCTCCCGTTTCAAAGTGGCCCGCCTTCTGGAAGAGGCTCTCACCGCCGGCATCGTGAGAATTTATGTCGACATGCCCACGGAGATGGACTTAGAGCTTGGGGAAGAGATTCGCACGCGATGTGGGGTTCGACAGGTTTTTGTCGTGAAACCCCTCAACACTGTTCCTGGCACTGCGTCAGACATGATGGCGGGGGTCGCCGCTGGTTACCTCATGAACGCGGTGGGTCCGGCAGATGTTGTCGGTATCTCCTGGGGATCGACGGTTGCTCGCGTGGTTGACGAAATCGAAGCCCTGCCCGCGGTGGATATTCTCCAGATGGTCGGGGGGGTCCGCTCTTCCGGGCTTGATACCAACGGCACCGAGCTTGTTCGGCGGCTCAGCCAAGTGAGCGCAGGGAAGCCGTATCCGCTCATGGCTCCGCTAATTGTGGATTCCATTTCAACCGCCCAAGCACTCCGGAGTGACGCAGCCATCGCAGAGGTCATGGGTCGCTACACCCAGCTCACCTTTGCGCTGGTGGGAGTGGGTTCCTGGGATCCTGCTCAGTCCTCTCTCCTGGGCGAGCTTTCGCCCAATGACCGTGAAGAAGCGAGGGCGGCAGGGGCCGTGGCTGACGTGTGCGGAATCATCCTGGATCAACGGGGCAACCCCGTGGCCACCAGTGTTCGGTCCCGAACACTCTCCATCACTTTCGATGAGTTGAAGCGGGTCCCCACGGTGGTGGCGGTGGCCGGAGGTCGCGAGAAAGCCCACGCGCTCGTCGCTGCCGTGAGAAGTGGTGTCATCGATGTTTTGGTTACCGATTCGGTGTGTGCACGGGAGCTTGTGGACCTCCTTTAGACCTGTACCCGTCCCCGCCTCTGCTTGTAATGACAACTTCACGAAAATTGGATAACGTAGGTGTTGTCCCGTTCGAAAAAATCGTTCGTTGAAAGCCCAGGTCCCACGATGACTCACTTCCTGCGTCCGCCGATTGAACCAATGTCGCTGTTTTTGGATGTGAATGCGGCCACCGTCTCTCCGGCGGGCCCGACACTGGTTCGGAGAATGTCCGACCTTAAAGGCCTCTTTGCTGACCAGGCAGCATGGAAAGAGGCCGTTGATGATGGCAACCCCGTTGTCTACACGGTCCAGAGTTCTCCTGTTCCCGAGATAGACCGTGAGCTCCCACAGTCCATTACGACGATCTCCCCCGGGGCTACCTCTGGCGAGTTATGGATGACCAAAGGCCACCAACACCCTCAGAATCAAGGCGAGATATATTTTGGACTTCACGGCACAGGGGGCCTGCTCATGTTCAACGGCGAGGATGTTCGCTGGCTTGACATGGCTCCCGGGATAGTGGGGTACATCCCGCCGGGCTGGGGCCACCGATCGGTGAACGTCGGAGAAGACCCCTATTCTTTCTTTGCCGTCTATCCGGGTGGCGCGGGGCATGACTACGGTTGGGTACTAGAGCACGGCATGGGTCACCGGGTGTACCGTGCGCCAGACGGTGGGGTTTCTTTGCGCGACTACGCGAACCCAGGCTGAACATGATTATTGCTCATGATTTAGGAACGACAGGAAACAAGGCTTCCCTTCATCACCCCGATGGACGATTAGTGGACGCCGTCACCGTCAGCTACCCCGCACATTTTGGGGACGGAGGTCTTGCTGAACAGGACCCCCACGACTGGTGGAATGCCGTGGTCCAGGCGACCAGGATGCTGATAACTCAATCAAGCATCAACGAGCGTAAAGTCGCAGGGATTGTTGTCAGCGGGCAAATGATGGGAGCCGTGCTGCTCGATGAGTCGGGACGCCCTGTGCGCCCCGCAATCATTTGGGCTGACACGCGCGCGGTCAAGCAACAAGAACACTTGAGCAAGGAAATCGGTGACGAAGCTGCGTACCGGATTTTGGGCCACCGGCTCAACCCCACGTACTCGGTCGAAAAAGTGATGTGGGTTCGGGACAACGAACCCGACATCTGGACAAACGTTCATCAAGTGTGTGTCGCCAAGGACTACATCGTGTCCCGTATGACGGGAAGACTCGCGACCGACCGGTCTGATGCATCGGGAACAAATGCTTACGACCAGGGCAGAGGCGACTGGTCTGAAGATATTTTGGCCGCAGCCGGGCTTGGCAGAGAACTCTTCCCCGAGATTCTCGAATCAACAGACATTGTGGGTTCGGTGAGTGCGGATGCTGCCACTGAGCTGGGGCTCGCCGCGGGCACCCCAGTCGTTATGGGTGGTGGCGACGGTCCTCTGGCCGCAGTGGGTGCTGGAGTTGTGGCACCGCAGGATGGGGCCTATGTCTGTTTGGGAACCTCGGCATGGATATCCTTCGTGAGCAATGCGCCCGTGTACGACGCCGGCATGAGGACCTTCACTTTCAACAATGTGGTGCCCGACACCTTTATTCCCACCGCAACCATGCAGGCTGGTGGCGCCTCTATCGAGTGGATTGCGGAGATTCTCAGCGCCCATTCCTCGGCTCCGGACACCGCCGCACTGGTCAGGCAAGCGGATGACAAAGTCAACACTCAAGGCCTCTTCTTCTTGCCTTATCTTCTCGGCGAGAGGTCGCCACTGTGGGAACCCGCTGCGCGAGGAAGCTTCCTGGGCCTAGCCCGTCACCACACGAGAGCACATATGACCCGAGCGGTGTTGGAGGGCGTCGCCTACAACCTCCTCACCTGTATCCGCGCCTTTGAAGAGAGCGGATCAACTATTGACCATATATCCGCGGTCGGAGGTGGCGCTCAGAGCGACACGCTGCTCCAACTGTGCGCGGATATCTGGGGGATACCGGTACGTCGCCGCAGTGTTGTGGAAGAGGCCAACAGCCTTGGTGCTGCTGTGACAGCAGCTGTCGGCCTCGGCCTGGCCGATTTCGCGGTGGCGCGAAAGCTCAGCGAGATTACTGCTGAATTTGCTCCCCGCACTGACATCCAGCGGTCTTACGAAAAACGTTACCCTCTTTTCTTGGAAGCGGTGGACACGTTGCTTCCGTGGTTCCGGCGAGCACACGAGTGAGAGAGGTACTCTCCACCAGCCGATCTTTTGGCCGAGGAACAGTGGACCTCGTCAGCGAAGCTGCGGCTCTTGGTCTGAAAATTACGGCTGGCCCGTCACACCACTCGTTGACCGAGTTGGCCTCACAGCTCGCCATCGCTGAGGCTTGGATTGCGGGCATTGGACCCGTCACAGCGGACCATATTGCTGAGGCCCCCCGCCTCAAGGTGATTGCTCGGTACGGGGTGGGTGTTGATGCAGTGGACCTCGAGGCTGCAAGGGAGCGCGGCATTATCGTGACCAATACGCCAGGAGCTAATTCGGGAGCGGTTGCTGATCTTGCGCTGGCGCTCATGTTGAACAGTCTTCGCCATGTTACTCACGGTGACCGCCAAGTAAGAGACCACAAGTGGCGCGCACTTCCGGGGAGGGAACTCGGCGGGCTGACAGTGGGAATCATCGGATTTGGTCGTATTGGTCAAGGTGTAGCCCAGAGAGTCAAAGGTTTTGGGTCACACATTTTGGGGGTAGACCCCTTTGTCCCGGCGGAGGTTTTTGAACGTTACGGAGTGGAGCCGAGCACTCTCGACAACGTTTTTGACAAGTGCGACGTCGTCACGCTTCACGCCCCCGGAGGTCAAGTCGTGGGGACAAAAGGCCGCCTGTCGATGATGCGGTCCGGTTCAGTGCTGATTAACACCGCACGAGCCGACCTGGTAGATGAGGACGCTTTAGCTGCGGCGCTTCGAGCTCGCGGTGTGGGCGCTTACGCGACCGACGTCCTCGCTGGGGATACCTCAGGCTCAGACAGTCCCCTCCTGGCACGGGATCTCATGCCTTTCGTCACTGTGACACCCCACCTGGGCGCTCAGACCATCGAAGCTGTCGACAAGATGGGTCAGATGGCTCTGGCGAACGTGGTTGCAGTGCTGCGCGGAGACAGCCCCCTCAATCCCTTAACCTCTGACTGAAGGGCATTCCATGTCGGCACCAGATCCGCACCCATCTCTGCGAGTCGTCGAATCGTGTGCTGTCATAGCTGTTCTGCGCGCACCCACTCCGGAGCTTGCTCTCCAAGCGATTGACACCCTCATTGACGTCGGTATCAACGGCATCGAAGTTACCTTCACCACTCCCGACGCGCCCCAGGTCATTGCGGAGACAATTGCTCGCCACGGGAATAAGGCTTGTGTGGGAGCAGGAACAGTGTTGACCGCTCGTCAGGTAGGGGCTGCTGCGGATGCCGGCGCGCGGTTTCTGGTCAGCCCGGGGACCGAGGCGAATCTTGCCCGCGCCATGACGGAAACCGGTTTACTGACCATGACCGGCGCGCTCACGCCCACCGAGGTGATGCTCGCAACGAGCCTGGGCGTCGACATCATCAAGATTTTTCCCGGGTCGCTGGGTGGCGCCAGTTATCTCAATTCGTTGCGTGGCCCTTTCCCGGAGGCGCGCTTCATGCCCACGGGTGGAGTCACCGCAGACAACATCGGTGGTTGGTTCGCCAGTGGCGCGGTAGCAGTGGGGGCGGGCGGGGAATTGGTACCGGCGGCAGCGTTGAAAAGAAATGACATGGGAGATATTGCTGACCGGGCCCAGCTTTTCGTTGACGCCCTTGTGGCGTGTGGCAAAAGAGGCGAGACACCATGACGGGTCCGGCCGGGCACATGGGATTTATTGGGGTGAGCACCGCCCAATCGTCCATCATGAAGGTATTTCCCTTATGGGCGGAGGTCCTAGGCCTCCCCACTCGAAGCCTTGTAGGTCATGATGTGCCTTCCGGTGCGCAACCCAACGCCTATGTCGACCTGGTCAACCAGATTAAGAAAGACCCACATCATCGCGGGGCTTTGGTGACCACCCACAAAATGAAGGTGTACTCCGCCGCCTCTCACCTGTTTGACGAAATCGACACCTTCGCCTCAGCCTGTAACGAAATTTCCAGCATCTCGAAACGGGAGGGGCGCCTGATCGGGCGGGCAAAGGATCCTCTCACCGTGGCGATGGCGCTTGATGATTTTCTTCCCCCGCACCACTTCGGTACAACAGGCGGCGAAGTACTCATTTTCGGTGCTGGGGGTTCAGGAACCGCTCTCAGCTGGGCACTGGCCGAACGTCAGGGTGATGCCCCCTCGAGGGTTACGGTCACCGCGCGATCGCAGCACACACTCGATGAACTACGAAGGGTTCACGAAATCCGCGGAACCCCTGAAGGGTTCCTCCGATATGCGTTGATTGGTTCGCTCGAAGACTCCGACAGTCTCTTAGCGGGGCTTCCTGAGAGCTCGGTGGCGGTGAATGCGACTGGCCTGGGGAAAGACTTCCCCGGTTCCCCTCTGAGTGATAGCGCCCTCTTCCCGCCCCATAGCTACGCCTGGGAGTTTAACTACCGTGGAACACTGGAGTTTTTGCACCAGGCTGAAAAACAGAAGCAAGCTCGCGGGCTCAAGGTCGTTGACGGCTGGCGTTACTTTATTCACGGGTGGTCACAAGTTATCGCGGACGTTTTCGATGTGGAGCTGACTCAGGCCGTAATTGATGAGCTAAGCGACGTCGCAGAAACAGTAAGGGTTGAGCATGAAAGGTGAGAACCAGGGAGGCATTGTGCGATCTGTCACCGGGGACGTTGACCCACACAGTCTTGGTCCCACCAATTATCACGAGCATCTTTTCCACGCCTCACCGTTGCTTCCCCATGATGACCTTGACGATGAGGGGTTGTCGTTGCAGGAGGCCGGACTACTTCGTGATTCAGGCTTCTCGGCGATGGTGGACGCCACTCCGATGGGGTTGGGAAGGCAACCGGCGGCAGTCGCACGTATTGCCGATGCGACAGGAATGTCGATTGTTGCCACCACTGGTCGCCATCGCGAAGCTCATTACCCGTCCGACCACTGGCTGAGGAAGCTCTCGGTGGAAGCTTTAGCCGAGCGCTTCATCTCGGACCTCATTCGGGGAATACCGGTCGTGGACGCAAAAGACGAACGCACTATTGCCCTCACCGCCACAGGGCGGCCCGTGAAGGCGGGACTCCTCAAGGCGGGTATCGGATATTGGAACATTTCCTCTTTTGAACGCACGACCTTGGAAGCAGTGGGCGTCGCCCACCGGGATACAGGGGCTCCCGTGATGATTCACCTCGAACACTGCTCTGCGGCGCACGAGGTCCTCGACGTCCTGGCATCGCTCCAGGTCCCCGAGGCCTCTGTCGCCCTCGCGCATGCGGATAGGTCCTTGGACTCGGGGTTGCATGCCTCGCTCATTCACCGTGGCGCCTACCTGGGCTATGACGGGATGGCTCGGCTGAGAAACCACAGCGACGAGGACCTGCTGGCCCTGACTCACCGCGTTATTGACGAGGTAGGACCCAGCAACATTCTTCTGGGGGGAGATGTCGCGAGACGATCTCGATACATCGCCTACGGTGGCATGCCAGGTTTGGAGTATCTGGGTAAACGTTACTTGCCTCGATTACGTGGCAGAGTTGGAGATGGTGCCGTGCTCACTATCCTCACCCAGAACCCCGCTTCCTGGCTGAGCTGGACCCCGTTTCAACCCCATGAGGGCCTGTAACCACTTCGCTGTTGTGGCTCAAGAGTTAACACAAAAGGGCCCCCGCCTAAGCGGGGGCCCTTTCGTGCCTAACAGGAGCGACTACTCGTAAAGAACTGCTGCGATGTTCGCGTCAGTGTAGTTCGTCGAGTCGTACCAGAATGCACCGGTGTCGGTGAATTTTGGCAGGGTTTCGCCGCGGATTGCTGCAACTGCGTTGCGAACAACAGCGCGACCAATACCGATTGGGTCCTGGGTGATGGCACCGGCCATCACACCACTAACGACGGCATCAACCTGAGCTTTGCCCGAGTCGAATCCAACGATAATAAGCTGACCAATAGGAAGCCCGAGCTCCGTGACAGCGTTCACAATGCCAATCGCAGATCCCTCGTTGGTTGCGTAAAGACCCTTGAGGTTGGGGTGGGCAGCAATCATTGCCTTGGCAATGTCAGCTGACTTCAGGTGGTCACCGTCACCGTACTGCACGTCGACGATGGTGACGTTCGGATAGGCCTCTGCCATGCGGTCTACGAAACCGTCACGACGCTCGACACCGGTTTGGTTGATCTGGCTGTGGCCTACGATGGCCACTTCGCCTTCTTCACCCAACAGGCGAGCCATATTGTCGGCTGCGATTGCACCGGCAGCCTTACCGTCAGTTGCGGCAAGGTTCAGGGGGTAATCGCTGTTACAACCAGCATCGAACTGAACGACAGGAATTCCGCGTTCCTTGGCCTGCTCCATGTAAGAAACACATGCCTCAGGGTCGAGAGTTGCGTAGCCGATGGCGTCGGGGTTTCTGTCCAGAGCAGTCTGGAACATGTCGAGCTGAGCTTGAACCTCGGTCTCGGATGCGGGGCCTTCGAAGGTGATTTCGACACCAAGTTCGGCTGCTTCTAGTTCTGCACCTGTCTTAACGGCCTGCCAGAACTGGTGCTGGAAGCCCTTCGAGATGAGCGGAATGAAAAGTGTTTCCGCTGCGACTGTGGTGTCGCCCTCGGCAGGAGCTTCTGCCTCTACAGTCGTGCCGGAGGCACAGGCTGCTAAGAGCAACGCACCGAAAGCGGTCGCCGCAATAGCTCCCATTCTCTTTCTTTTAATCACTGGTAACTCCTTATTGGTTGGGGGCGAAACCGGAGGGTCCCGCCGTTTCATATGTCGTGCCAGTACCAAGGCGGTAGTTACCGCCCATTGCTCCGATCACATTAATGATCGGCCAAGACGAAAGAGCGCCCAGCGGCAACTCCTCGTCCAAGTCTGTAGTTATCCACCTTGCTTGTGTCTCAGGTTGTCCGCGTAGACAGCGAACAGGATGACCGCTCCCACGACCACTGTCTGCCACTCGGTTTGGATGGACATAATTCGCAGGCCGTTGATGAGGACGCTCATGATGAGTGCACCGATGACGGTGCCCACGATGGAGCCTCGACCGCCAAGGAGCGACGTCCCTCCGATAATGACGGCGGCAATGGCCTGGAGCTCGTACCCCATACCAATCTGAGGTTGCGCGGAGTCCAAACGTGCGGCAATTACTACGCCGGCAAACCCGGTGAAAATTCCGGAAAACGAGTAGATCATGACCTTCCACCGGCGGGTGTTGACACCTGAGAGCCGAGCAGCCTCTTCATTGGACCCAATCGCGAATGTGTAGCGGCCCAGAGCGGTCTTGCTCAACACAAAAGCCCCAAGGATTGCAAGGATGATGGTAATTAACACGGCGTTTGGCAAACCGGGTATCACCGATCCGATGGCCAGCTGGTTGAAATCAGGTGCGACGGTCGAGAAGTAGATTGGTTTCACTCCAGAGAGGATGAGCGACAGCCCCTGAGCGATCATCATCATCGCCAACGTAGCGATGAAGGGGGGGAGGCCTAAAAACGCAACGTTGAAGCCGTTCACAAAACCGATGACTACGCCCGTTGCCACCCCACCGGCCACCCCTGCCCACACGGGGAGGCCGAAATTCACAATCAAGAGACCTGTCATGACCGCTGACAGAGTCATTCCGGTCCCAATTGACAAGTCAATTCCGCCAGTAACAATCACAAATGTTGTTCCTAGCGCGAGGATTCCAATGACCGCGGTGGACAGGAGAACTCCAGAGATGTTGCTCCACGAGAGGAAGTTCGGGCTAGCCAAGGAGAAGAAGATGAAGAGAACAATCAGTGTCCCGAACGCTAGCGACTGTTGGACTTGCTTCCTCGCAAAGGCCCCCCAGGCGAAGACGCTTGCGCCTTGTCCTTCACCGTCGTCGGGGGCACCAGGGGATACATTCTTATTGCTCGTGGTCTCGGTCATTTCTAGTTGTCCTCTCGTCCAGAATGAGTAGCCAAGTACATAATCTTTTCTTGGGTCGCTTCTTCGTTGCTCAGTGTGCCGGTTACCCGCCCGTGGGCCATCACAATGATTCTGTTCGCCACCCGCAACACTTCAGGCAACTCGGAAGAAATCATGATGATCGACTTGCCCTGGCTAGCCAGGTCGCGAAGGAGAGTATAGATTTCCTCTTTAGCCCCCACGTCAATACCTCGCGTGGGCTCATCGAAAATAAGAATGTCGCAGTTGCGCACTAACCATTTGGTGATGACAATTTTTTGTTGGTTGCCTCCAGAAAGCAGCTTCACCGTTTGGTTGACCGAAGGGGTTTTGACCCGGAGGGTAGCGACTTGGCGGGTGGCGACCTCTTTCATCTGGCCATCGCGAATAATGCCGAGTGGGCCCGTAAAGTCGGGGATGGAGGCCAAGACGGTGTTGAAAGTCACATTCTGTTCCAGCATGAGGCCGAAAACTTTGCGGTCTTCCGACAGGTAACCGATTCCCTCCTTCACAGCGTCAGCGGGCTGTTTGATTCGAAGAGCCTTACCATTTACCTCGATGCGACCGCCGGTCGAAGGATCAGCGCCGATGACAGCTCGGGCGGTTTCAGTTCTTCCCGAACCCATCAACCCTGCGAACGCTAAAATTTCACCTTTGTGGAGCTCGAAACCCACATCTCTTAGGAGGTTTTTTGTGGACAATCCCTCCACAGAAAGGACCACTGGTTCACTCGCAAAGTTTCGTGGTTGCGGTCGGGCGCTTTCGTCAATGTGACGGCCGACCATCATCTCAATAACGGTTCCGATGTTGATTTCGCTCTTCTTGAGCGTCCCAATGTGTTTACCATCGCGCAACACACTCACTCTGTCGGCGAGCCGCACAAGTTCATCCATCCGGTGGGAAATGTAAATGATGGCGGTCCCTTTGGACTTCAGGCGTGCGATCAGCGTGAAAAGTGTCTCCACTTCCGATTGGGTAAGCGCTGAAGTTGGCTCGTCCATGATGAGGACGCGAGCGTCAAACGACAACGCTTTGGCAATTTCAACCATCTGTTGCTGCGCCACAGAGAGAGATCCGACCTTAGCTTTCTCATCGATATTCACGCCGATGCCTTCGAGAAATTCTGCTGTTTGTCTATTGAGTTTGCGCTCTGAGAGCAAGCCACCACGCTGTGGTTGCCTGCCGATCCAGATGTTCTGTGCCACCGTCAAGTGGTCCATCAGGTTGATTTCCTGATGAATGATGGTGATGCCGAGCTGTTGCGCGTGAAAAGGGGAAGTGATTTCCACTTCCTTGCCATCCAGAAGAATCTGGCCTGAATCTTTGGTGTAGATCCCCGAGAGAATTTTCATCAAACTTGATTTGCCAGCGCCATTTTCGCCCACCAACACCAGGACTTCTCCTGCGGATACCTCAAGGTTGACGTCGTCAAGCGCTTGGACTCCGGGGAAACCCTTGCTGACGCCGCTCATGCTCAGGAGGGGTGAAAAAACCATGGTCACCTATCTTCGTTGAAGGTTAAAACCGTTACACGTTGCCGGTCTAGTAATCGGCTTTCGCAGGAGGACCTGGCATCCGAGGTGTCCCCAATATAGCGATGATTTTTTGGTCCGACCTTTACTTGTAGTAACAAGTGGGTAACGAAAGCCCCCTAGCCTTCGGCCTGCTCAGCGAACATGCGAGAAGCGCCTCATGAACGTTGGAGTACAGGGTCTCGGTTTCGCCGGGCACTTCGATAAAGAGGGGGGTTTGGGAAGCCGTACCCGGGGCGCGAGCTGCAGCTTTCGAACTACTCGACCTGCCCTTAATGGAACCAGAAACCTTCGACTCTGGTGCCGCGCGAAAAAGTCTGGATGACTCCGAGCTCTCAGTGACCGCTTCTTGGGGCCTCACCTCGGGCACCGATATTTCCGGCACGGATCCTGATGCTGTGGCGGCAGGCCCGGATCGGTATTTGGCGCAACGTGTGGAACGACGCCTCTGACCTAGCCGCTCACGCCAACGCCAATATCCGGGACACTATTGGGCAAACAAGACTATTTCGCTTCACTGATGGGGCATTCACCGATGGAGTGAGAGCTAGAGGACAAGCTCTCGGTTGACAACTCGGGCCAGCGTCGCATCTTCGCTGTGTTCGAATTCGAAACTGCTTCTGTCTCCCCGGTGGTAGGCGACGAAGTATTCGATGGGCTGACCGTTCTTGTCTTCGCGAACGCTCTTTAGTCTCAACAGTGCGCTCGCTGTGGGTATGCGCAGCAGACGCGCGGTTTTCGTATTTGCGAGGACTGCCTCCACGGAGCGCCGCCCTCGCACACCGACAATGCCTTTGTGGCTAAGGACTCGGTACAGGGAGTCGTTTCTCATGTCAGCAGAAAAAGTATGTTTACCTACGGCTGCCGGCATCCAGACTGTGGTCAGGGCCCACGGTCCGCCATCGACGTACCGCAATCGCTTCAAGCGAACGACAGCGTTTCCCGCTGACAGCCGCAAGGACTCCGCTACGTCGCCCTCAGCGGGCACAGTGCTGTGGTCGAGCACATCACTGACAACTTCTCCACCGCGCTGGGTGACGTCTTCGTACAGCCCGAGTAACGTGCTCATTAAGTGCTCGGTCGTTTTGGGCCGAGCGACAAAGGTACCTTTTCCTCTGGCCCGCTCGACAAGGTCATCAATCACCAACTGTCCGAGCGCCTGCCTCACCACAGTTCGGGAGACTCCCAAATATCGGCACAGTTCCTGCTCGCTCGGGAGGATGTCGCCGGGCACGAGCCCCTCAGAGGAGATAAGGCTGATTACGGCCTTGCGCACTTGTTCGTACAGGGGCACAGAAATGTCGCGGCTGACCGCTCCTTTGATGGGGTTGTGTCTGGCGGCGGGAGCCGTCCACAAACCTTGTGTTGGGGGCGAATCCATAAAAACACCTGCGTTCTGGGGGCAAGCAGTTTAGGTTCAACAACGGAATGACCATGATGCTAGCTGACAAATTCGCGCGCGCACGTTTATTATGATGGTTGTGGCCGTAACCAATGATGTAATCGCCCAAATAAAGTCCATGATTGTTCGTGGTGAGCTTGTCCCCGGGGATCGGTTACCGCCGGAGAAAGAGCTTGCTAGCCGGCTCGGCCTGTCCCGGAGTTCGCTGCGCGAAGCGATTAAAGCCTTGGATTTTATTCGAGTTCTCGAGGTGAAACGGGGCGACGGTACCTATGTCACAAGCCTGGAACCAAAGTTTCTTCTCGAGGCGATTTCTTTTGTGGTCGAGATACACGAGGATCGCTCCCTTTTCGAAATTTTTGAAGTACGACGGATCCTAGAGTCCCAGGCAACAGGCTTGGCTGCGCTTCGAGCCGGACCCGAGGACATCACAGCGCTGCGCCACGAGTCAGCAGCAATCGCAGAACGATCCGCCGATGTCGAACAACTGGTCGAACACGATGTGAAATTCCACCAGATGATTTCTGAACTTTCTGGCAACCAGTATCTAGAAAACATGATTAGTGGCCTGACAAGCCGAACGGTTCGGGCCCGAGTCTGGCGGGTGTTGACTCAAGAAGATGCAGTTGAGAAAACCCTGCGAGAGCATGAGCAAATCATCGATGCAATCGAGGCTGGCGACCAGCAGGCGGCCATTGCTGCGGCAACGGCCCACGTCTCAGGGGTTGAAGAATGGCTGAAGAAGGCCACAACAAGCGATGCATGACGGGCGGTAAGTCCGCTGTTAGCTCTTAGCTGTTGACAACGCCTTTGCGAAGCATGACATTCGCGTAGGGACGAAGCTCACCCGTGCGAATGATGAAACCCACTTCACTGGCTTCAGTGTAAAAACTAGTACGGCCCAGCAACGACATCTTGGCCCCTTCGCACACCTTGGAAAAGGCAGCAATCATAGGATCGGCCGCCTGCGGTCCGGCTAACTCGTCCTCTTCTGCACTCATCAAAGTGACCGCTGCGCCACCGTAGCTGTCGAGCGGGAAGACTGTGAGCACCGCCCGAAGAACGGTCGAAGCGTCGACACCGGGCATCTCCAACACCATCGAAGAAATTCGGTGTGCGGGGAAATTAGCATCCGCAATAAGGCAGGTGTCACCGTGTCCTAGCTGGTCGATTGCCAACAACACGTCTCCGCGCAAAAGGGGATGGATTCCTTGCAGCATGGGAGTTACTCCTTTTCGGTCATGGTAGCAAGTCGCTGGCTGGTGCCATAAACGCTTCGCGCCGTCCCCGATTGAACGAGCGCGCGCTCGGTGTCACTGAGCGACAACATGAATCCCTGGAGGACGCTCCACGTCGGCTGATATCCGCCGTAGGCAACGGAGATTGGCCAGTTGCTGCCGACCATCATGCGCGCAGGACCGAAGACCTCAAGGCTCAGCTCCCACAGATGATGGGCGTCGTGAGGGGTGAAGTGCCTGTCTGGGTGATGCAGTCCAGAAAACTTGACCACCGTGTTGCTTCGCTCTCCTAGCTGGCGAAAAACAGATGCCCATTCAGCCAATTCACCCGAATCAATGGGAGGTTTTCCGAGGTGATCAACCACAACAACGAGCTCAGGATGTCTGCTAGCAAAGTCCACAATCTGAGCAAGGTCTCGTGGCCACGCATCGGGAATATCCAGCGGAATGTTGACGTCAGCAAGAAGTGCAGCGGTTTGGTTTACCTGGGGAAGGCTGTAAAAATCAGGCCTCGGATCGTTGTGAACAAGTTGGCGCACACCGCAAAAGGTTGGCTGTTCTCTCCATGTCGCGAGGAGCCTCTGAGCTTCTCGCGCATGGTCCAAGGGGAGCCAAGCCACAACCCCGAGGACCCAGTCGTGGTGCGTGGCGGCAGCAAACATGTAGTGGGAATCTTCCAAGGAGTCATCTGCTTGGACGAGCACCACCCCATCTACCGATGCTTCTGTAAGTTCCGCCTCGGCTTGTCCTGCATCAAAGTCATCGTCAAGAGGGCCCAGCTCGGGCGAAAGCCATCCGTAGAGACCCGGCCGTCGTTGCCACAAGTGGAGGTGTGAGTCGATTACCCTCACGCGAGATGACGCTCACTGAGCTCAGCCCACATCGCCTCAGGAATGTCCTGGTTGATGTAGTTCACATTTTGCTGGATCTGGGTCCGATTTCTGGCGCCCGCGACCACGTTCACAACTGCTGGGTGCCGCAGCGGATACTGAAGCGCAGCGGCTGGCAGCTCCACGCCGTGGCTTTGACAGACGTCACTAATCTGCTGGGCTTTGAGAAGAAGGTCGCTCGGAGTGCTGCCGTATTCGTAGCGACCATTGGCCGTGGGCGAAGACTTTGCAAGAATGCCTGAATTGAAGGGGGCTGCGAGAACCACAGCAACACTACGCTCCACACACTCGGGCAGAAGGTCTGTTGCCGCCGGCTGCTCGAGCAGGGTGTATCTTCCAGCGACCATGATGACGTCCAAAGATGCGTCACGGACACCCCGCCGCAAGGCTTCAACGGATTTTGATCCCACCCCAATTGCTTTCACAAGGCCTTCGCTCCTCAGGCGCTCCACGGCGGGCAGCGCCAGATCCAGCATCGGGTGGAGGTCGTAGGCGTCGGGATCATGTATGTAGATGATGTCGACTGCGTCCAGCCCTAAACGCTCGAGAGAACTCTCCAGGGATCGACAGATGCCGTCGTAGTCATAGGAGGGTTTGCGCATGAGAGTCGCCGAAACAGCAAAACCATTGTCAAGATCGAGCTCGCCGGCGTAGTCGGGATTGGGCACCAACTCGCGTCCAACCTTTGTCGAAACGAAGAATTCGTCCCGCGGACGCCCCACCAGCGCCTTACCTAATCGCCTCTCAGAAAGACCCAGGCCATAGTGCGGAGCAGTGTCAAAATATCTCACGCCTGCGTCCCAGGCGGCGTTCACCGCATCAACGGCCGTCTCCTCGCTGCCCTCATGGTACAGGTTTCCAATTTGAGCGACCCCATATCCGAGGCTGCCCAATCGGACATCAGTCATCGGCGTTGCTCCTTAGTCCGGATCATGGGTGTATTGGGCGAGTGATGCCTCGAACATCTCTGTGCTGGCACCGGGCAAATGTGGGGCTATATAACGGCCTTGTCTCATCACGACAGGATTTTTGAAATGCTCATGAAGGTGGTCGACGTATTCAATAACTCTCCCCTCGAGGGAGCCTGAAACCGCCACGTAATCGAACATTGCGAGGTGCTGGACCGCCTCGCACAGACCCACCCCACCAGCATGCGGACACACGGGAACGCCAAATTTCGCGGCCAAAAGAAGGTTAGCAATGTTTTCGTTAACCCCCCCCACTCGAGCAGCGTCAATTTGCATGACACCTATCGCCTGAGCCTGGAGCAGCTGCTTGAAGATGACGCGGTTTTGAGCGTGCTCGCCCGTCGCAACCGGGATCGGATGGATGCCTCGAGCGATGGCCTGATGGCCCAAAACATCGTCCGGACTAGTCGGTTCTTCGACCCAGTGAATATCAAATTCAGCAAGTGCGCTCACCCACTCAATCGCCGGTTGCACATCCCATCGCTGATTGGCATCAATAGCGATCGGAAACCCGTCGCCCACCGCGTTTCGGGCAATACGCATCCGACGAATGTCGTCCTTGAGTAATCCTCCCACTTTCAGCTTTATCTGGCCAAAACCTTCCTCAACCGCCTTCCTGCAGAGCCTGTCAAGCTTTTCATCGGAGTACCCTAACCAACCAGGGCTTGTGGTGTATGCGGGATACCCGTCCGTCAGGAGATGGTTCACCCGATCCTGCCGGGTGGGTTCATGCGTGCGCAGAATCTCGAGCGCTTCTTTCTCGGTGAGAGCATCCGTCAGGTAACGAAAATCAATGAGATTGACTATCTCTTCGGGGCTCATCTGAGACAAAAGCTGCCACAGAGGCAAGCCCGATCGTTTCGCCTTCAGATCCCAGAGGCCGTTGATGATGGCACCGATAGCCATATGCATGACGCCCTTCTCAGGCCCGAGCCAACGCAATTGTGAGTCGTGCATGAAACGCCGCGAGGTTTCGCCCATGTCAGCCAGCGCTTCCTCAACATCTCGCCCGAGGATGTGGTGGGCTGCGGCGCGGATTGCTGCTATTTCGACTTCATTACCGCGGCCAATGGTGAACACAAAACCGTGGCCCTCTAGGCCGTCAGTTGCGTCCGTGCGCGCGACAACGTAGGCGGCCGAATAGTCCGGGTCTGCGTTCATCGCATCGGACCCGTCCAGCTGCAGAGATGTTGGGAATCGGACATCTATGGTGTCCAGGCTGGCAAACGTGCTCATGAGGAAATCCTTCAGAAAGTTGTGTTGCCGAGTTAAACATCCGACCTTTAGTATGTCAAGTAGAAGTCCCCTGTAGTTTTGCTGCAAAGCAGGAGAAACCGTTGAATCCTGTGCGTTGCCATTTGCCTAGAAGGAGAGATTCGTGAAATTTGCCCGAGTAGGCCCGTCTGGTCAGGAAGTCCCCGTCGTCGTTGTCGAAGCCACCCACTTCGATCTCCGACCCCTCACCCAAGACATCGATGGGGACTTTCTCTCCACCTTGGATACTGGAGTGATTCAGTCTGCAATCGACAACGGTGTGCTGCCTGAGATGGATGTTGGTCCAGGGACGCGGGTTGGCTCCCCTATCACGAGGCCATCAGCTATTTATTGCGTGGGACTGAACTACGCCGCCCACGCCCGCGAATCAGGCGCTGAGCTTCCCGCGCACCCGGTGATGTTCCTGAAACCGCCCAACACGCTCAACGGGCCTTACGACGACGTCGAAATCCCCAGAGGATCAACGAAGACCGACTGGGAAGTCGAACTGGGAATCGTCATTGGCAAGCGATGCAGCTACCTCGACACACCCGAGCAGGCCATGGACCATGTGGCCGGTTTTGTACTTGCCAATGACCTGTCGGAGCGAACTTTTCAATTAGAGATCTCTGGTGGGCAATGGAGCAAAGGGAAGAGTTCTCCTGGGTTTACTCCTGTTGGCCCATGGTTAGTCACTCCGGACAGTGTCGACCACGCCAATCTTCGCCTGCAAAGCTCTGTGAACGGCGAGCCTAGACAAGACTCGTCCACCAAAGACCTGGTCTTCAGCGTGGAACACATCGTGTTCCACTTCAGCCAGTTTTTGGTGTTGGAACCGGGCGACCTCATTTTGACGGGAACCCCAGAAGGAGTTGCTCTGTCTGGTCGCTTCCCCTACCTCACCGCAGGCGATCTGGTGGAGCTCACCATCGAAGGGCTAGGCATGTCACGCCAGAAGATGTTCGCCTTTGCAGGAGGTGCTCGATGAGCGGTGAGCTGAAAGGCCTTGTTGCCATCGTCACCGGTGGGGCATCCGGAATTGGCTATGCGATCAGTGAGGAGCTCCTGAGTCAGGGGGCAACGGTAGCCGTGTTTGATCTCAATCCAACGTCCTTGGGGTCCGTTCATTCCCACACGCTGGATATTAGTGACGACGAAGCAGTCCGAACAGCGGTCGCGAAGGTGGGTGACGCACTGGGACGTATCGACATCTTGGTGAACAACGTGGGCATGGGCGCCCAAGGCACCGTTGCTGATAATCCTGACGAAGAATGGCACAAAGTTTTTGACGTGAATGTCATGAGCATCGTAAGGGTGTCCCGAGCCGCATTGCCGTGGTTACGCCAGTCGCCCTCAGCCGCGATTGTGAATATTAGTTCGGTCGCAGCTACGGACGGGCTCCCCAACCGAGCTCTATATAGCGCCACCAAAGGGGCTGTGCTCACCCTGACGTTGAGTATGGCCGCCGACCATCTCCGTGATGGAATTCGGGTCAACGCTGTAAATCCAGGAACAGCGGACACTCCCTGGGTAGCACGACTTCTCGATTCAGCATCAGACCCCGAGGCCGAGCGCGCAGCGCTCGAAGCACGACAACCGCATGGGCGCTTAGTGTTGGCAGCGGAGGTTGCTGGTGCTGTTGGATACCTGGTCAGCCCGCGTGCGGGTTCAACCACGGGCACATCTATCGCCGTCGACGGAGGTATGAGCCGTTTGCGGTTGCGACCACTCAATCCCTCATCCTGACCTGTGCTCCTTGGGCAATATGGACTCAAACGTGAGTTTTGTGGGGTGGCGAGCCCTTCGGTCGTATTCCGGGTTCTCGATCCTGCATCGCCCGCAGGAGTAGTTGTCACGGGTCGCCGCTGAACGGAAAAAGTATGACTCGCCAATTCACCGATGGTCTAGAGTTTCGCTAGCAGCACTCAGTGAGAGGACATGTGGCATGAAGAAATCGGGAATACTCAACGCCCAGCTCAGTGGGGCACTTGCCACACTCGGGCACACTGACCTGATCATGGTCGTCGATGCGGGTTTCCCCATCCCCTCTGATGCACATCGAATCGATTTGGCCGTTACCGAAAACCTGCCTGATTTGCGCACCGTCCTTCGCCTCATCAACGAGGAAATAATTGTCGAGGCGGTTGCGCGAGCAGAGTACGTTGTCTCGAATAACCCCACCCTGGATGAATTCTTGATAGACACCTTTGCTGGGGCCGAATTCAGTGTTCGCCCCCACGCGGAGATCCTGTCTCAGATGGCACAGGAAGCCAAAGTGATTGTGCGCACAGGAGCATTTGATCCGTGGGGAAATATTGGCTTGTATTGCGGCGTGGACGTCCCCAAATGGTTCGCGGCTAATCACATTGTCGCCCCCGACTATTACGCTTCTCGGCTGTAAAGGCCGGTTACCCCGCAGCTAACGCGGTCACTCCCACCGAGCACATGTTGCTCGGTGGGAGTGACCGGCACCCACAATTCTGGGATGGGTCTTACGGGGCTTCTAGGTCTGCGGCAAAGGGCAACGAAGGGATGACCTCGAGGAAGCCCACTGAGTGGGCGGCAACAGTGGCTGCGTAGCCAACAGCGTCAAGAAGTGGCACCCCTCGGACAAGCCCGACTGCAAGTCCACCGACGAAGCTATCGCCAGCACCCGTGGTATCCACCACCTGTTTTGCCTTGGCGGCGGGAACAATCGTCATTCCCTGCGCGTTTCGGACCAAAATGCCGTCGCTGCCGCGGGTGATGAGGACATTAGCCACCCCGGCCTCGAAGAAGCGATCAGCGAGGGCCTCGAGGCTCAACTCCCCCCAACCCAGATGAGTCGCTATCAGGTGCGCCTCGTTCTCGTTGGGAATGAGGTAATCCAGGAGCGGCAAGATGTCGGCCGGAATGGCGGTGGCTGGAGCTGGGTTGCACACCGTCGTGACACCATGGGCCTTGGCTCTCCGGATAGCTTCAAAACCAATGTTTGGATTGAGCTCAAGCGAGACGAGAAGCAGGTCGGACTGGTTAATCAACGGAAAAACATTCTCAAAGTCAGCAACAGTTGCTACATCGAGTGCTCCAGGAGCAAGCGCGATACGGTTTTCCCCTCCCGCATCAACCCAGATGAAGGCAATCATCGTGGGGGCATCGAGCTCGACGACGCCGCCGTCACCCACGCCCTCCTCTGACCATAACTGTCGGCCTACCGCGGCAAATTCGTCTCTACCCATCGCGGTCACAATGTTGACTTTCACTCCCAGGCGAGCTATCTGAACTGCTTGGTTGGAGCCTTTGCCTCCCGGTCCTTGAGAAAAAATTCCCCCCGTGACCGTTTCGCCAGCTTCGGGGACCCGCTCAAGCGCGACAGTCTTACTTACCCCGAATCCCCCAATGACAGTAATTTCCATGGTCGTTTCTCCCTGCTGATGGTGAGTCAAGCTTGATTTTTTGGGTGGAAAGGAATGTACCATCAGAGAGCCTCACAAGCTGCACCGCTGTGATGTTAACGAAGGCGACCCGGCCCCTAGCCTCTTGGCGGAGAGGCAAGCGCACCTGACGGTGACAATTCGGGAACCGGGTCTTTATGGAGTCTAGTAGCCCGGATAGCCAGTTCGGACGGTCACCAGTTGCTGGTCACACACAGCGAATAAGGTCTGATTTTCGTGCCGATTGTTCCAGTGCCGAAACAAACCCACACCCAGCCGCTGGTTTTGTTCAGCAAAAAACAACCCCCCACGCTTGGCGGTGAGCGCGGATATCTTGGTCCAGGGGGTGCTTGAGGACAGGTGTGCAATCTGGATCTATCACGCAAACAAATCAGGGCGGTCGCGGCAGTTAAAACCCTCTGGGACTCCTCGAGGATGTGACCTCCAGGCCCACCACGCTGGAGAGCCTCAGTTGGCTGAATGCCCTGTGGTCTTCGCCGCAGCGAGCGGCGGGCCTGAGGGGGGCGTGGGGGTGAAGAGCTTTTCGGTCCGCCATTATTGTTCCAGAGTCTGGATATGCCAGGGTTCCTCATGCGTTGCGGCGCGACGTGGACTCCGCGAGAACGACTTTCGACGCTTCCCCTCAGAAAATTCGGAGAAAATTTTGAGCTACTTACCCCCACCTTCAGGGCTCACACAGCGCTTTGACTAAAAGGTTCGTTGCGGGGGTCCTTCGTACCACGAAAGCGGGCGAATGAGGGAATTATTCTCCGTCTGCTCCATAATGTGGGCGGCCCACCCTGTGATGCGGGAGGCAACAAACAGAGGGGTAAAAACCTCGGTATCAAAACCCATCAGGTGATACGCCGGGCCGGAAGGGTAATCCAAATTCGGCTTGATGTTCTTCTTTTCCGCCATCCCGAGCTCCAGGGCGGTATACAACTCCATAATGTCTGGTCGGTTGTAATGTTCCACAAGTTCGACCAGGGCTTCTCGCATTCTAGGAACACGGGAATCACCGTCTTTGTAGACGCGGTGACCAAAGCCCATGATTTTTCGCTTCTCCAACAGTGCCGTATCGAGCCACTGCGCAACGCGTTCTGTGGTGGCATCCCCTTGTCCGATGTCGTCAAAGGTCGCCATCACGGCCTCGTTTGCCCCGCCATGAAGGGGTCCTTTGAGAGCCCCGATTGCCCCGGTGACGGCGGAGTAGATGTCCGAGAGCGTTGAGGTGATAACGCGTGCCGTGAAAGTCGAGGCGTTAAAGGAGTGCTCCGCATACAGGATCATGGAAACCCGAAAAGCGTCAACGACTGTCGCGTCGGGGACAGCCCCAAAAGACATCCACAGGAAGTTTTCCGAGTAGTCCAGGTCATCACGGGGCTCAACAATCTCTTGACCGCGCCTGCGCCTCTGGATGTAGGCGATGATCGACGGC